>Ga0209292_1001380_pt1 | contig 29737 bp, 27 predicted proteins | sample GOMGulsemesocosm_2_FD_184634 | JGI IMG/M metagenome (GOLD analysis project Ga0209292, IMG submission 184634) | Methane-oxidizing microbial communities from mesocosms in the Gulf of Mexico - GOM9C Gulf of Mexico (SPAdes) (version 2) | ecosystem: Environmental > Aquatic > Marine > Cold seeps... | reverse complement strand
AATTATTTGAACAATTATTAGATAGCCAGCTAAAAAGCTTTTCAAAAGTAACAGGAGGGAATATTCAGTTATCAAGAGAAGGTGGTAAAACACTAAATGAAGCCTCCATTATTGCAAAAAAAATGGATGATGAATTTGTCTCTATTGAACACATAATTCTGGCTATATTTAAATCAAAAAGCAAAGTAGCTCAAGTATTAAAAGATCAAGGAGTAACTTTAAAAGCCTTAGAAAGCGCTATCTTAGAGTTACGAAAAGGTGAACGTGTTACTTCACAATCTGCAGAGGAAACCTATAATTCCTTAAGTAAATATGCCATTAATCTTAATGAATTGGCCGAAACAGGTAAATTAGACCCTGTAATTGGTCGCGATGAAGAAATTCGTAGAATACTTCAAATATTATCTCGACGAACAAAAAACAATCCAATACTAGTTGGGGAACCTGGAGTTGGAAAAACAGCTATTGCAGAAGGTTTAGCACACCGTATAATTCAAGGAGATATCCCCGAAAACTTAAAAGGAAAAATTATTTACTCTTTAGATATGGGAGCCTTAATAGCTGGCGCAAAATTTAAAGGAGAATTTGAAGAACGCTTAAAAGCAGTAATTAAGGAAGTAACAACATCTGATGGTGATATTGTACTCTTTATAGATGAAATACATACACTTGTTGGCGCTGGTGGTGGTCAGGGTGCTATGGATGCCGCTAACATATTAAAACCTGCATTAGCAAGAGGTGACCTTAGAGCCATAGGTGCAACTACCTTAGATGAGTATCAGAAATATTTTGAAAAAGACAAAGCTTTAGAACGACGTTTTCAAAAAATTACTGTAGACGAACCAGATACGGAGAGTGCTATTTCTATATTAAGAGGAATTAAAGAAAAATATGAAGCGCATCATAAAGTTCAAATTAAAGATGAAGCCATTATAGCTGCAGTTAAATTATCCCAACGCTATATTACCAATCGTTTCCTCCCAGATAAAGCCATTGACTTAATTGATGAAGCTGCATCAAAGTTACGAATGGAAATGAATTCTAAACCAGAGGAGTTAGATGCTTTTGATCGTAAAATAATGCAATTAGAAATTGAAGTTGAAGCTATTAAACGTGAAAATGATCAAGTAAAACTAAAAGCATTACATCATGAGTTAGCCAATTTAAAAGATGAACGAAATGTTATTAATGCAAAATGGGAAAGTGAAAAAGCTGTTGTAGATGATGTACAAGAAGCCAAAGAAGCTATTGAAAACTATAAATTAGAAGCGGAAAGAGCAGAAAGAGATGGTGATTATGGTGCGGTAGCAGAATTACGCTATGGAAAGATTAAAGAAACGCAAGAAAAACTAGACGTTTTAAAAATTATCTTAGAGAATCAACAAGAAAATGCATTAATAAAGGAAGAAGTAACTACTGATGATGTGGCCGAAATTGTAGCTAAATGGACTGGAATTCCAGTAGCAAAAATGATACAATCGGAGCGAGAAAAATTATTGCAATTAGAAACCGAATTACACAAACGTGTCGTGGGACAAAATGAAGCAATTGAAGCAGTTTCTGACGCTATTCGTCGTTCACGAGCTGGATTACAAGACCCTAAAAAACCAATTGGTTCTTTCTTATTTTTAGGAACAACAGGTGTTGGAAAAACGGAACTTGCTAAAGCACTTGCTCAGTATTTATTTGATGATGAAAGTGCAATGACAAGGATTGATATGAGTGAATATCAGGAAAAACATTCCGTAAGTAGATTGGTTGGTGCTCCTCCTGGGTATGTTGGCTATGAAGAAGGAGGACAATTAACTGAAGCTGTAAGACAACGTCCCTATTCCGTAGTATTATTAGATGAAATTGAAAAAGCACATCCTGATACATTCAATATCCTTTTACAGGTTTTAGACGAAGGTAGGTTAACAGATAACAAAGGAAGAATTGCTGATTTTAAAAATACCATCATTATAATGACTTCAAATATGGGGAGTCAGATTATTGAAGATAAATTTACAGCAATTCCAGATGTTGATACCGCTATTGAAGTTGCTAAAATTGAAGTTTTAGGGCTTTTAAAACAAACGGTTCGTCCTGAGTTTATTAATCGTATTGATGATATTGTTTTGTTTACACCATTGACAAAGTCAGATATTGAAAAAATTGTGCATTTACAATTGAACTGGATTAAAAAACTAGTTGGTCAACAACAAATAACTTTAGACACTACTGAAGAAGCAATTAAACTTTTATCAGAAAAAGGATACGATCCACAATTTGGAGCACGTCCTGTAAAACGAGTAATACAAAAACTAGTTCTTAATCAATTATCAAAAGAAATCCTATCAGGAAAAGTAACCACTAATAGCGCTATACTATTAGATGCTTTTAATGATAAATTAGTATTTCGTAATTAAAAAAAGAAGGCTACTATATTCAAAAAGCTTCATATGCAACTATGAAGCTTTTTTGGTTATAATTAATACCCGAATTAATAATACAACCCATGAATAATCGTAATATTTTAGTACCTAGATAACTTCATCTTAATCGGGTTGAAGCGCACTTATATCTTATTTTAGAAACAATTTTATGGTAATTATTATCTAGATTTCTTTGACGCTATTTTATTCTGCTTCATAGGAGAAGCTGCCTTAGGAAATCTTACATCAGCATTTTTGGAGTTTACAGTGCCGTCTTTTGCCAACTCATCTTTTCTATTTGCTACCACTTGATAGCTAAAAGATACATTTGACCTCCCTTTCGCTAATTCTTTAACTGAAAATCCTTTCAATGATTTATTTGTAACATAAACACCTTTACAATCTCCTTCTAATTGTACATATACACGAAGTGGATGTTTTTCATTTACTACAATATTATGTGCATAAATAGGATCTAATTCAACTCTAGCTTCCCCATTAACTAATCTACTTTGTCCATGATCTTCAAATAAAATTTCTGGTGCTTCAGGACAAAACATATTTACTCTTCCTCCTTCTGGAGTGTCAACTATTGTAGCTACTGACCCTGTTCCGTTAATCTTATACCAAGTACCTCCTATTCTAGCAGAAACATATGCATATTCATTTGCTACAAGAGAAGTAGTGTTCATCTTCCCAACGATATAAGCACCCGCTTCATTATTTGTATTTGCATTAGAAAATCTATAAGCTGCCATACCAATATCTTTCCCAGTAAAGGCACCTCCTGAACCTTCCGGAGGAACTACTGCACTGGTAACTTCACCTACTCCTACAAGCCCTACAGCTGCAGTTCCTGGAGCATAACCGTACATTGCTACGGCGGTATCCCCAGATGCTTGAGCATATATTGATGTGTCATCATTACCACTAGAGTAGGCATTTATGGCGTAATCACCAGTAACAGAAAAGTAATCACCCACAATTGGAGTTGGCGTATTAATACTTACTTGATCGTTTGCTCCGCTTATAAGGAATAAGTTAGTATTTGACATGCTTTCTACTTTAAAATCGGTGTCGACTGTTGTACCTGGATTAATTATCACCTCATTACCTGAACCTGTTTCTGTTAATTCAATTAACGGAGTGCCACCAGCAACTAAAGCTAGTTGATCTGCTCCTAGTCTTCTCATACCTGTATTCACGTCTCCTTGCCAAGCAAAAGAAGGATTAGTGTCACTTGTACTAGTTGTTATTCTGGCATGACCTCCTGTGGTAAACCTTAATTGCTCAGTATTATTTGTATAAATATGTAAACCCTGAGCATCTGTAGTTCCTAAAAAATTTGTTCCTGCAGTTGTACCCGCATTACCTGTTAAAGACCAATCAGTATTTGATGTACTCCCCAGATGAACCCAATCCGTTCCATTATTATAATAAAAACCTGGTGTAACATCACCTGCTGTAGCCGTATTATAAACAACCATACCAGCTACATCTGTAGTCAAAGGACTTGGACTTGTGGTATTTGTAAGCGCTAAACGAGGTAATAATAACCCACTTGAAGTGCTAGTAATATCTAAAGCAGCATCTGAATTAGGACTTGTAGTACCTATACCTACTTGGCCTAGCGCTAAATAAGTTATCAATAAAAAGGGGAATACTAATAATTTTTTCATAATTTCGGGTATATAAAAATTTCTGAAGCAATAGTACAATCCTATTCATTTTTACAACACAAGATTTGAGCATTAGGTGTGTGGATTAAAAAACAGACGTGTGGATTCGCGGAAAAGCTACGGTTTTAAAGAGGTTTTGACAGCTTATAATATAATTTTCAAGAACGTTAATGAACAAAACAATTTTAATTTCACCCATAATAATTGCTTTATTTTTTAGTATAGCGCTATACTTAAAATCAAGTAAAAAAGATTATCACTTCAAAATATTAGGGAATTACTTTATTTTATATGTCATCTTATTTACTAGCATGACTGTAGTAGGTATGTTTAATAATGATTCAAGTATCGCTAATTTTGTTGCTATTTCGTCATTCTTGTTTTTTACAATTTCCATCACTATTCCCCCAACTTTTTATTTATACGTTGTGTATTTATCTGATTTGAAAGATGAAAAAATAAAACATCATTATTACTTACCTTTATTATTGCTCATCATAAATTGCATTTCATTTACCTCTTTTTTGATCAATACTGATGAAAACTCATATACGCATGAATTAGTTAGCAGTTTTACCACCGCAGCAAATTTAATCGCCATATTATTCATTTTTCCGATACAAAATGTCTATTACATTTTTAAAACGATTAAAATATATCAGCATCATAAACTTGAAATCAATAAAGTGTTTTCCTATAAAAAGGGGGTGGATTTAAGATGGATGCTGCACTATATTTTGGGCTATATAATTTTCATAGTAGGGTTATATTTAACGCAACTTGTTCCAAAAATAAGTTTACACATTCCTATTAGAATATTTTTGTCAGCATACTTTTTATACATTGGAATAAAAGGCTTAAAACAATATAAAGTTACCTTTAAAGAAAATATAAATAGTACCAATGATAATAAACATGAAAGAGTTTTTTCAAGTAAAGAATTGAAGCAAAAAATAGTAAATGCTATGACTTCTGACAAATTGTTTTTAGATTCCGAATTGACCGTACATAAATTAGCAAAAACTATTAACTCTAATAGTAAATATATTTCAAACACTATAAATACTGAATTGAATCAGAATTTTGCTGCTTTTATAAACACTTATAGAATTGAAAAAGCAAAAGACTTATTGACAAACCCTAGTGGCAATAATTATACTATTGAAGCTATAAGTAAGGAAGTTGGGTTTAATTCAAAATCAGCTTTCAATATTGCATTTAAAAAAATCACCAATCAAACTCCTTCCGAATATAGGAAGGTAGAGTTTTAAGTATTGTAAACTTATGGAGAATGTAAATTTTAGCATAATTAATTTATTGAATATTGTGACTTTGTGTGTTACATTGCTTTTTGTGTTTCAAATTTACTTTTTGAAAAAGAAAAGTAAAGCGAATACTTTTTTTTCGTTGTATTTATTCAATATGGCAATTATTCTAGTATTCTTTTTGGTGTTAGATTTAAAATTTGAAATGACCGCTTATGCTTTAATTCCATTTTTATTATTAGCAGTTTTATCCATAGGACCTATGTTATGGATATATATAAAAATTGTAATTGGAGAAGAATTAAAACAATTAAAAAAGCATCTATATATACCAATTGGATTTGGGGCTATTTCTTTAATCCTGATTAGTGTTGATTTTCTTACAGCAGATATTGAAATATCGTTAGCCATTAGGAAAATAATCACCTATCTAGTATTAGCTGGTCTTACAGCCATTTTCATAGTACAAAGTGGTTATTATATTTTTTTATCTTTAAAATTATATAAAAAACATGTTAACAATTTAGGAGAGACGTTTTCATACACAGAAAAAGTAAATTTGAGTTGGTTTAAATTACTTATTTATGGTTACCTCTTTTTTATTATAGGATTAATTGTTTCCCATTTAGTAGATGATTCAATTTCTTATTTCATGTTTTATTTAATTTTACTTACTTATGTTATATACTCAGGCTATAATGCATTAAATCAAGACCCCATTTTTGAAGATTTTAAAGTAGATCGTACAAAAAAACATAATTCTATAGAAAACATAAATACAGAATTTTACAAGGAGCTTAAAACATTATTACTAACTAAAATGGAGGAAGAAAAACTGTATTTAGATGCATCATTAACCATTCACTCCCTTGCATATCAATTAAATTCTAACAACAAATATATCTCCCAATTAATCAATAATGATTTCAAAAAGAATTTTGTGCTATTTGTAAATGAATATAGAATCCGGGAGGCTAAAAAATTGCTCCTTGATGAAGCAAATAATAACATAACAATTGAGAGTATTGGTTACGATGTTGGCTTTAAATCAAAATCGGCATTTAATGCTACCTTTAAAAAAATCACGAATCAAACTCCATCTGAATTTAGAAATAAATAAAAAAGCCTCATGTTTTCACATGAGGCTTTACTGTTATAACAATAATACCCAAATTAATATTTTACTTACAAATTTGACTACTTAAAATGTGAAACACTCTTAATCACCTATTTTTTTTACAAGCTGAACCATTCCAGTCAGTATCTAGTTCTTCTACAATTATAGCACCTCCCTGTTGTGCGCTTTCAACTGTATTATATTTATGCATAATTGGCGCAACTTTATTATCTATAAAAATATCTCCACTTGAAATATGAAATGCTTGAATTAGATTATTTGTTCCTATATCTACTTGTGCAGATACATTTAAATAAGTAATAAGAATTAAAAAAATAGAATATTACATTTTGAAAAATTATTAATAAAAAAAACCGCTTTAGATAAACTAAAGCGGTTTAATACTTATATAAAAAGTAATTTCTTTTAAGCTTTCACTTTACTAGCACTACAAGCTTTTTTGGCTTTTGAACAAGAAGCTTTTGACTTAGAACAAGACTTTGTTGCTTTTCCAGAGTTGCCCTCAATTGATTTCTCAGCTCCAGAAACAGCTTTTGCTTTTGCTGCACTACATTCTTTTTTAGCTTTTGAACAAGATGCTTTTGACTTTGAACAAGATTTAGCTGATTTCCCAGCATTTCCTTCAATAGATTTCTCTGATCCAGCTACTGCTTTTGCCTTACTTGCACAACAGGCTTTTTTTGTAGAAGGTGTTTTAGTTTCTATAACTGTTACTGCTTGTTTCATTTCAGTTGTAGCTTTTTTTGCTACTTGCTTAGTAGTTTTTGTGTTCTCTTGTGCATTTGAAAATGCAACAAAAAATAAACCAAAGGCTAGTGATAAAATTAATTTTTTCATGATATTAAATTTTGAGTTTGAATGATTTTTAGTAAATATATCAATAATAAACAGTTATGTTATATAATGAAATGTTAATTTTCTTCTAAAGGCTTTTGTTTATGTGTCTTTTTACTACCTGCATACATTTCATATTTAACCAAACGAGACTCTAGTTTTCCGTTAAATAATTTAATTTTTCTAGACGGTCTTAGTCCGACAGATTTTAATCCTTCCAAATTTGACGTAATAAACCAAGCGTTCGTATTAGTATATCCTTGTTTTAAAGTATCGCCTATTTGACCGTAAAATTCCTCTATATCAACTGGCAAACGCTCCCCATAAGGTGGGTTAAATAATATGTGCAATTTTCCATCTGAGTTTTTAGACGATTTAAAAAAGTCTTCTTGTTCTACACTGATGTATTCTGATAAATTTGCATTCTCTATATTATCCTCTGCTTTTCGCATTGCAGAAGGCGCTTTATCATAACAGATAATATTATGGTGAAATTCTCGTATTTTATTCAAACAAGACTCTTCAATTTTATTGTACAGTTCCTCGTCAAAATCCAACCATGATTCAAAACCGAATTGTTTTCTATTTATGTTTGCAGGGATATTACAAGCAATCATAGCTGCCTCTATAGCTAAAGTACCACTACCACACATAGGATCTAACAAATCACATTGTCCGTCCCAACCAGAAAGCATTACTAATCCTGCTGCCAAAACTTCATTGATGGGAGCAATATTCGTTGCAGTTCTATATCCACGTTTATGTAGTGATTCTCCTGAACTATCTAATGAAATCGTACATTCATTACGCTGAATGTGTACATTAATACGTAAATGAGGATTATCCAAGTCAACATCAGGGCGAGTTCCTTCAGTATCTCTAAATTTATCAACTATAGCATCCTTTGTTTTATATGCAATAAATTGTGAATGGGTAAATTGTTCAGAAAATACAGTAGCATTTATAGCTAAGGTATCGGATGCATTTAAATATTTATTCCAAGGCATTTTATATACCTCATCATATAAATCCTGTTCATTTCTTACTTTAAATGTTTTTATAGGTTTTAAAATCTTAATTGCTGTACGCAAACTTAAATTAGCCTTGTACATGAATCCAGTATCTCCCTCAAAACTAACATTACGTACTCCTACCTTAACATGTGCTCCACCAAGATTACGCAACTCACTAGCTAAAAGTTCTTCAAAGCCAAATAATGTCTTGGCAACCATTTTAAAATTATCTCCCATAGCTTGCAAAAATACAGTATTTTTGCATTTAGATTTATAAAAAATGCGTCAAAGTGTTTATTTACTAATGAATCTAGCTATTAAGAAGACTATACTAATGACTACAGACAATAAAAAAGCAAATTGGTTTGCTTCATGGTTTGATACCGAATACTATCATCTCCTTTATAAAGATAGAGATGAAAGCGACGCTCAGCTATTCATGAAACACTTAACTAACTATTTAAATCTACCTGAAAACGGAACTATATTAGATTTAGCTTGTGGTAAAGGTCGACATGCAACTTACTTGAATTCATTAGCATATAAAGTTACAGGTGTTGATTTATCAAAAAAAAGTATTAATCATGCAAAACAATTTGAAAACGATACCTTAAAATTTGATGTACATGACATGCGTGCTACTTATCCTGAAAAATTTGACGCTGTTTTTAATTTGTTTACCAGTTTTGGTTATTTTGAGGATGAAGATGACAATATTAAAACACTTCAAGCAATTCAAAAAAGTTTAAACGAAACTGGTTTTGGTGTTATCGATTTTATGAATGTAGATTTTATTATAGATAATCTTGTAGCCGAAGAAACAAAAACCGTTGAACATATTGATTTTCATATCAAGCGTTTTGTGAAAAATAATTTCATTCATAAAGAAATTAGATTTACTGATAATAATGAAAATTTCTTCTTTACTGAAAAAGTTCAAGCAATAACATTAAATGATTTTAAACAATATCTTTTAAAAGCTAACATTACTTTACTAGAAATTTTTGGAGATTATAAATTGAATAAATTTTACACCTCTACTTCTAAACGTTTAATTTTACTATTTAAATGATAACTTATTTATTACCTATACTTTCTGTTTTAGCAGGGTTTTTATTTGTGGTTGTTTTTAAACCTCAGAAAAAAAATAATTTAAAACTATTATTAGCTTTTAGTGGTGCATTCTTATTAGGAATTACCATTTTTGAAATGCTTCCTGAAATCTTTCAACAGCATAACAACTCTAAAACGATAAGCTTATTTATCGTCTTTGGAATATTATTACAAATATGTTTAGAATTCTTTTCTGAAGGTGCTGAACACGGACATGTTCATCTGCATGAAAATGACACAAAATTTCCTTGGATGCTTTTTGTAAGTTTAAGTTTACATTCATTAATTGAAGGTACTCCATTAGGTCATCATGATAATATATTATATGGTATTGTAATCCATAAAATACCTGTAGTTATTATATTATCTACATTTTTCATGCAATCTGCTTTAAAAAAATCATCAATTGCATTCTTTTTAATCCTATTTGCATTAATGACTCCTTTAGGAACTTATTTAATGAGTGAATTTCCAATTTTATCGAACTATTCACCCAATATCATGGCCATAGCAGTAGGTATCTTTTTACATATTTCTACCACTATTTTATTTGAAAGTAGTGAAGGCCATAAATTTAACTTAGTAAAACTTATAGTAATTACTTTAGGTTTAGTTTCTACTTACTTTATTTAATCAATTAGCAGAAATTATATTTAAACCAAAATAGTATTTTTATTATGTTCAATAGAGAAGAATCAAGACAATTAAGAGAATTATTTTGGACTAGCTACGGAAAATCATTTCCTCGAAAATGGTTATTATATAATACTAAAATAAAAGATGTTTCTTTAAAATTTCAAGCGGACAGAAAAACAGCTTTGGTTTGTATTGATATTGAGAATGAGGATGAATATGATCGTTTAGAGCAGTATGAAAAATTTGAATCTTTAAAAACTATATTAGAAACAGAATATCTTCCTGAAGTTATTTTTGATGACGACTACTATTTAGAGAAATCACAAAAATCTATTTGCAGAATATATGTACTTCATGAAAAAAAATTCAGCATACACAACAAAGATACCTGGAGAGATGCTTATGAATTTTTCAATAAACATATGGACTTATTAGAATCCTTCTTTTTAGAATATAAAGATTTTATTGAGATTAAAGAGTAGTAACACTCTATATTTTTATGACACTCGCTTATCAATAAAATCAACTGGTTTACGGCTCATTTTAGGGAAACGTAATTTGTTAATTTCTTTAGCATCTTGAAATTCAATCACTGGAGCTACACGCAATTTTGCTCTAAAGTGATCTTTTATTTTAGTTAAAAATTTAGTAGATGTATCTTCAGAGGCTATTTTAATTAAAATTTCATCTGTACCAATATCATTGGTGCTAATTTCAATAATATAACAATCTACTTCATCAAAATGATTCAATAAATCGTGCATTGCTGGAGGATATAAAGTTGTTCCTTTATATTTTACCATTTGTTTTTTCCTACCTACAACAGGTCCTAATCGCATGGTATTTCTTCCGCAACCACAAGTATCATAATGGGCTTTAACCACATCACCTGTTTTGAAACGTAGTAATGGTAAGGCTTCAAAACCAAGAGTTGTAATAACTAACTCTCCTTCTTCCCCATCCTTCACTACAACTCCATTATCATCAACAATTTCTGTGATTATTAACTCTGGGTGATGATGTCCTCCTTGTAAATGCTCACATTCTGTAAATGCAGTTCCCATTTCGGTAGATGCATAGGTGGAATGTAATTTTACGTCCCATTTATCAGTGATCTTTTTTGATAAAGTATTTAACGAGAAGTCTTCCTTTCGTAACGATTCTCCAATACATATAACTCCTTTTACACTTGATGTGTTATAATCAATTCCATTAGCTTCAGCATATTGAATTAATTTCAATAAGAATGACGGAACTGCAATCAAATAAGTAGGTTTAAATTTTAAAATAGAATCCCATTGTAATTCAGGAATTCCTGCACCTACACGAATCATTCCAGCACCTAACTTTCTAATCCCTAAAAAATATGCTAGTCCAGCCATAAACCTTCTGTCCATAGTAGTCATTAACTGCACAACATCATTTTTAGTTACACCAGCACAAGCAAAAGAAATAGCTTCATTATACGCCAATCGGTCTAAATCATTATCCGTTAAAGCAAATGTTACTGGTTTCCCTAAAGTACCTGAAGTAGTTACATAATCAATAATTTTATTACGCTCTACACATATAAAATCATCGTTATATTCCTGTAAATCATCTTTGCTAGTTAACGAAATGTGCTGTAAATCTTCAATCGTTTTAATACTTGAAACATCAATATTATCTGCTGCAAATTTGCGCTTATAAAAAGAAGACTTAGAATTTAAATATTGTAATAGTTCGACTAATTTATCATTCTGAAATATTTTAATTTCAACTGTTGATGCTTGTTCTATTTCTGGAATCATCTTTAATAGTGTCATTAATCGATTTTATTTTTACATTTCTTCAAATGTTTCTCTACCGCTTCTTTATCAGGAACAGTTGTAATTTCTTTTTCTAATGCTACTTCAAAATACGGTAATGCTTTTGCATATTCCTTATGTTGATAATAGTATTTACCTACTTTAAAATGAGGTATCCATAACTTAGGATTTAAATGTATATAATCAGATAATTCTTTTACAGAAAGCGTCAATTTTTTATCATTTAAAACCGTGTCAATTTTTCTGTCATACAGTCTATACCGTTCGTAATTTTTATATTCATGAGAATATATAAAAGAATCTTCCGGGATAGTCAATGTTTCTTTTTCAAACGAACTAGTTACAGAAAAAGAATTTTCAAAAATAGCATCTAAATCATAGCACACAAAAGCACCCAATTGATATGGACTTGCAGAAACCCATACTTGACGTTCGGATGGTTTAAAAACAATACCATGATGTGCTAATAACTGGTTCAATGCTTTTTCATTTCCATAACCAATAGCATCATTATTCAGTCCTTTTGTTTCTCTTAGAATTGCAACCGCTTTTTGAGGGGTAATTGTATTATTATCCTCAAATAACTCCATCATTTTATCAAATCTATATTTTGAATGACTCTCTAAAATATGTTTGGAATTGTTTTCATCATCTTTATAAGCGTCACTTTGAAAATGATTCGTACAAATTACCTGATTAGTATTAGCTACATCATAAATTCCAAAGTTATTAGGTGCTACTTCTATCAGTATTGCTTTATTATCTGCAGCACTACCGATCATTATAGATTCAGACACAAAAACATTACTCCTTTTAGCAATAGCAATAGCTTCGTCTATTGTAGAAGCATATTGCACTATTTCTCTTGCCAAAAGTGATATAGGTGTTTTTGCAACCAATGGCATATCCGATTTTCCTGCATTTAAAGTAACGGTAAGTCCATTAGCATTCATTGCGGAGACTGCTCCAATCATTCCTCCCCAAGTTACCGTCATAAAGGGAATACCAGTATTAGGTTTCACAAATGAAATGATCTTATTTTTAGCAAAATCATCACCGGCATAAAAGTCAAAGTTTCTACCTAATATTAATTTTCCATCAGGCGTTTTGGAATCCCAAGCTGCAAATGAGGAACATCCTACTAGTGCTAAATCCTGTAAAGCATGACCTATATCATGAGCTCCATGAAGATATAAGCTTCTTAAATATGGTGGCGCTAAATAATCATAATCATTAGAAGCATACCGTGAAACCCCATAAATTTCTGTTTTGTATTCTTCTTTTACGTTTAAATACAATTTCCTATTAAACCATTTTAAAAACCCCCTTAACAAACGTTGTTTAAACTTTGAAGGGACAATATCTTTTATTTTATTAAAAAAAACTTTGTCTTGGTATTTAAGTAACTCTTGGGTTAAACTCCCTGTGATTAAACCTCTTTCCAAAGGATCTCCTTTTACCAATAGTTGCCAATGCCCATATTTTGATAATTTTAAAATATTATCATCTAGTGTAATTAAAGAATCGGAATGTATTATACGTTCGGATATATCAGTATTATATCCTTCCAAAATTGGTTTATGATGTAATGATTTTGAAGTACCACAAGAACCGATTATCAATAGCAAGCAGCAATACAAAAAAAGTTTTATGTAAGTAACACACTTCATTAATTCACTTTTAGAGCTTCAAGGTCCTTGTTTATTTTTTCTACTAAATAATCCCTTCCTAACATTTCAGAGCACGTTAACACTGCGCTTATAGTAACTCCTAACAACCCATGCATATTGATACTTTGGCCTGTGAAAAATAAATTTTTCAATTTCGTTCTAGGTGATAAAAATGAAGTCATCGGACTATCAGCATCTTTTACATAGCCATACATTGAACCTTCATTTACTCCAATATAATCACGGTAAGATAATGGTGAAGATGAGTGTACTGACTTGATACATGATCGAAAATTTGGGAATTTCTTTTCTATTTCAACTATTGCTTGTTCTATCTTTTTATTTTTAAAATTTTCATAAGCTTCTCCACGTTCGTCATTTTCAGCTACCGTGTTAAAACTATCCTCCCATTCTCTCACTTCATCATAACGCATATACGTAATAAAAGTCATGTTCTCAGCCCATTCATTTTCATTCTTTTTTGCCCCTACGGATAACATGTATCCTTCTGGCCATGATTCTTGTGTATATTCCTGAGCATCCCAAACCCTATTTACATCTTTAAAATGATAATGATTGTAATTTAAATATTTAAAGGATTCTGGATGAAATACAAAATAGACACTAAATGCAGAAATAATGCTTTTTATACTTTCAATTCGCTTGGTATAAGCCTTACGCATTTTATTTTCTCCCAACATTTTTAGGGTATACTTAGGCTCTATATTTGAAATAAATTGTGAAGCAAAATATTCATTTCCATCTTTTGTTTTTGCTGAAACTAACTTTTTATCTTCAAAACCAAAGCTGGTAACTTCTTTATATTTTAAAACCTTTCCTCCTAAATTTCTAATTTGTTTGATAAGTAATTTAGAAATTTGACTTCCTCCATTTACACAACGCCATGAACTTTGAATGTATGAGTTTATAGAAAGTGCATGCACATAAAAAGGAGTATTATCTTCTCCAGCATATAAAAAATTGGAACCTACTAAAACAGCACGTAATTTTTCATTATCTGTAAGACTTTCTATATAATCTTTTATCTTCAACGAAAGCAAATCCGTATTATCGTAATAAGCATCACCAATTTGTAAATTGTATAGTGGAAAACTATTACAGGTATCTTTTATTTTATTACAATAGGTTTCAATAACAGCTCTTTCTTCGGGGAACTTCTCTGATAATTGTTCAATGAAATTATCATATCCTTGTGCATGAGGGTATTGAATTTCATCACCTTCAAAAGTGATAACATCATAATTATCTTCCTCCATTTTTTTAAGTTTCAAGTCATCCATTATCCCTAAATACTTAAAATATTGATGTAAATTTTCCCCCTCTGCTAAGCCACCTATGTAATGTACTCCTGTATCAAAAATACTTTTATCACGTACAAAAGTTTGTAGGTTTCCTCCAAACTGATTGTTTTTTTCCAACACACATACCTTATACCCTTCTTTAGCAAAAATCAAAGCAGATACTAGTCCACCTAATCCACTTCCTATTATTACAATATCGTATGTATTTTCTTTCATTATTTATGCTTTCTTGTTAAAACAACTGCATTAAACTCCTGTTCATTAACTATAAATCCAGCTTCAGTAAAAAGAGCTATTTCCATGTATTTGTTTAAAATAATAACTCTATCTACTTTCGTTAAATCCAAATCAGTAATTTGAATTGGAGCAGAAATAAGGACCAACTTACTAGCTGAATGATTTTCTAACGTATTCAAATAGGTTACTTTTCTATCATTTCCTATAAAGTTATTTTTTGCTACTTTATATTTTATTTCATCATTTATAAAAGTAGTTATTTTACGCCTATTACTATAATAGTTCAACAACAAATCTAGCTGACCATAATCATCTGCAATATGCAATACTTTTTCCTCTAGTGGTATCAGGCTTGATACTTTATGATACAATTCTAAATGCTGCTCTATATCTGATTGAACAGCGTTATAAATTGATTTTGACTTATAGATAAAATTACTTAACATTAGTTTTTTAAAGTAACTTGGAGATTCTACTTTTTCCCTAAAGTTTTGAAAATTATCCTTGAATAGCTTACTAATATTTTTGGTCTTTTCTTTAATAGACTCACCTAAGGCTGGATCACTTATTGCTATCCGGTCACCTAACTTAACGGTTATCGCACCATCATATATAATAAAATCACCTTTAGGCAGTACTTCAGAGTTTCCGTGAATATATAATGGCAATACATCTAATTGCAATTCCTCCGCTAAAAAGAAAGCTCCTTTATGAAACCTGCCTATTTTATTAGAATACATTCTTTTCCCTTCTGGAAAAACAATGAGCGAATAGCCTTGGCTCATTTTTTCTTTCAAATGATCTAAACTTCCATCTACACCACTTGAAACTGGATAGTACCCAGCCACCTTGGCCAATTGACCAAATATAGGTGACTTATACACCCAGTCATTCACCAAAAAAATCACTTTTGGAGTGACTAAAGCTATGGCTAGTGTGTCCAAAAAAGATGTATGATTAGCAATTATTACAGCTTGCTTTTTAAAAGCTTCCTTATTTAAAATCACTCGCTTTTTTACAAACGGATTTGAATACAATACTGAAGTGGCTAAATTGGCCATTGCTCCATGTAACCATTTAAATTTAACCTTTTTGTTTATTGGCAATACCTTTAATATGGTAATTGCAATTAATGACAAAAACATTCCTCCCAATCCGTAAAACGTAAATGAAATAATCGAATGTATCGTTTTTCTAAACTCTAAGGGAGCATATCCATTTTTAGCTCTATTGGTTATAATTGCTCTAAAAATTATTGGCTGTATGACAAATGTGATTAACAAAGCGGTTAATATTCCTATTAAGGAAACTAATGCAATAGAATACAATGCAGGGTGTTTAGCAAATATCAATACGCCAACTCCTAAAATAGTGGTAATCACCGATAATATAATTGATGTTCTGTAAATAGGTAAATGCCGCTCACCTGTTTCATATTCCTTAATTAGCCCATTCGTCATGAATATTGCATAGTCCACTCCTAATCCAAATATAAATGTTGAAATGATAATATTAAATATATTAAACGACAAGCCTAATACCCCCATTAAACCTATAGTAACTAACCAAGTTAATGCAATAGGAGTTATTGTGATAAACACTAATTCAATACGTTTAAAAAAGAATAGCAATACTAATATTACCGCTATAAATGAATAGCCTAATAAGGTGTTGAAGTTATTTTTAAACCCATTTAAAAAAGTTTCATTCATAGCTTGCCTATCAATAACAATGATATTACTATTAGCTTTAAAAAATGATTTCACTTCATCAATATTCATCTTATCTACTTTTAATGAAGATAGGACTGTAAAGAAATTTTCGGTAGCCGAAATATACTCTTGAGTATTCAATGCTTTTATTTGTTGATACTCCTCTATAGTCAACAAATCCTGAACCTTATTTAACTTATCATAAAATCTACTATACGTCGTCGGTTTAAATCCATACGCTTTTCCAGAAACAATCAATTCTTCTTGTACAAAATTTTGCTTTTCTTCCGACCAAAAGTCATTCCAACGATTAACTTTTTCTTGCTGATATTCTTCACCCAAAACAACTGAGGCTACAGAGCTATAACTGATAATTTTATCCTCCGTTTTAAATTTTGTTAATGCTGTATATACATTCTGGTTTTCTGATAAAGCTTCATTTAATGTTTTACCATGAGCGACAATATATAATGACTTTGATGCTGTATTCAATAAATCATTTAATGCTTTTTCTTCTTTTAATAACTCTTCTGTTTGATAATTCATTTTAGAAATATCCTTATCAAACAATACGTTATTATAGGTAAATGCAGAAATTATAAATAATACTAAACAGCCTATAATAAGAATCTTGTTTTTACCAAATGTAAAACCAGCAATCCTATCAATAAAATTGTTTTTCTTTGCTTTAACTTTTCCTGGTTTATACAAATGAGGTATTAATACTAATGCAAAAAATGAAGATCCGAAAACACTCACTGCTGCAAATATCCCTAAATCTTGTAGTGCTCTTGATTTGATAAATAATAAACATAAAAATGCCAGTGCTGTTGTAATACTGCTCATTACAATTGGCTTAGCTACATCATTATATAATTCTTTTATACTTTCATTACTTCTATAATGTGTAAGAATATGTAGCGAAAAGTCTAAAGTAATACCTAATAAAATAGAACCAATCCCAATAGAAATAGCTGAAATTGTTCCTCTAAAAAGATATAAAGTTGTTATGGCCAATAAAGCTCCAAATACTGTTGGAATAAATAATATAACCGGAATGCTTAGTTTTTTATAAAAGAATATTAGTATTAACAATAAAATAGAAAGTGCAATGCTAACAGTTAATTGGATATCGGATTTGATTTGATTCGCATTAGCCACTGCAACTACTGTAGCCCCATAATATCCAACTGATACTTTATTAATATAATCAGAATTTAAACTAGCTTTAATCTTATTTAACTGAGTTACAAATGCAGTGTTTTTATCTGTTTCATTAGATGCTAACTTCGGTTTGACAAATAATAACAAATGCTTTTCATCAGCAGTAATGACAAAACCATTTTTAATAATAAAATCATCTCCTATTTGTAATTCCTTCAGTTTCTGCAGTCCTAAAAAACTAATTCCAAAAGGATCTTTTAAAATGGTATTTCTTGCAACAAAACCCGATGGCGATATTAAGGTTTTGTAATTATCTGAAGTGCTTTTTTGTATTTCTTCACTTGTTATCTTTTCTCCAATAACATTATAATCTTCATCATTTAAAAATAAAGGTAAATTATCATATACAAAGTCTAACGTTTCTTCAAAATCATCGTCATTTACTACTCCTTGTATTTCACTTATATAATCACTACATTCATCTTCAAACTCTGATACTAATTTAGATGCAAACTGAGTTAAGTCAGTAACGTTTCCTTGTTCTTCAACTTTTAAATGAACTACAATTTTATCCGAAAAATCAACTTGATCTAATACTTTGTTTAAGGTTACTGCCTTTTCATTTTCAGGAATAAGCTTAGTAATATCTTCTTCAAATTTTAATTGAAGTGACAAATAAACTAAACTTAATAACAAAGTAAATGCGATACAAAGTGTAATTACTTTATGCGCTTTAATCCATAGATATATACTGTAAAAAAATTGCCCCACTACTTTTTCTTTTTACTAAAAACCAATAGCGTAATATACCCTACTGTACCAAAGAGCAAAGCTAAGAAAATTGCCAAAGAAAAACTACCCACCAAATATTGCGATAAATGCGCTTTAAAATTGATATTCTCTATATTAATATCTTCAATATTGTTAATTACTGGTTCAGTACCAAGCATAAAAGCTCCTACTTGAAAGCTTCCAAAAATGATAAACGGAATAAAAATTGGTAAGCTTACATTTGAGAGTGTAAAAGCAATAACTTTATTTAATTTAAATGCTAAGGCCAAAAATATAACTAATGCTGTTTGAAAGCCCCAGAAAGGAGAAATCCCTATAAAAACACCTAAAGCAATTGATAATGCTTTCTTTTCTTTAGAGTCTGAATTATGTAGAAAATCTTCTAAAAAGAATCGTTTAAATCCTTTTTTTTTTAGTCTTCTAAAAAGATCTCTGGGTTTGATATATAATAACGCTATGAGTACTAGTACGGTATTTAAAATACTGATGCGGGTAAAGTCCTTTATAGGTCTGAAATGAGTAACACGTTCCGATTCATCATACAACACTTGAATTGGTACGTTCTTTACTGAAATCCCTTTCCAAGAGGCACGCACAATAACTTCTATTTCAAACTCAAATTTATTGGTGAAATAATGTAATTCTGCTAAATTCTTTAATGGGTATAAACGATAGCCTGATTGCGTATCGGTTAGCTTTACTCCTGTTTCAAAGGTATACCAGAAATTAGAAAAGTTATTCCCGAAACTACTCTTTTTAGGAATCCCTTCCTGAGTCATGTTTCTATCACCAATTAATAAGCTGTCAGGAGATTTTTCAATTTCTGTAATAAATACTTGCATGTCTTCAGGGTAATGTTGTCCATCAGAATCAATAGTTATAACATAGCTATACCCTAATTTATGCGCTTTTTTTAAACCTTCTCTCAAAGCGACACCTTTTCCTTTATTTTTAGGGAAATGAATTTGTTCTAATTCAGGGTAGGCTTTTAATATTTCTGACGTACTATCTGTAGCCCCATCATTAACAATAATGACATTATTGGTATATTGTAAAACCCCATCTATAACACGATTTAGTGTACGCTCATTATTGTATGTTGGAATCAACACACAAAGGTTTAAATCATTAATTTTTTTGCTAATTAAAACGGTACTCACTGTGGTTAAATGCTTGAGAAGTTACAAATTCAAAAATACTTTTTTTTCTTCAGTTGTGAAGACTTTAGAGTGTAATATATATTCTTTAATATTCTTTTTCAATCTTGTAGATTTAACAGTTTTAAAATGACTTAAAATATAGCTTTTATCCTCATTTATTTTTCCTTTATACTTTAACAGTTTAGGAGTGTTTTCCTGAATTCCAAGTCGAATAAAACGCAGTTCAATACTTTTAGGAGATTTTTCAATAGCGTATTCAATCAAAGTTACTCCCTCTACAAAAAATTGCCTTTTAACTTTTATTTTTTTTGCATAGCGTCCTTTTAATGCAATACCAGCCCCTTTATATCCAACAAAAACAGTTTCACTAGTTTTAGTAATCCCAGACACTAATTTAATATAAGCAGGAAGCTCAGCACTATCCTTTGCCGCTTCCTTATAACCATTACGGATGGTATTCAAATCCAATGACTGGATAGGAATACACAAAAATGATATGATTATAACAATTGTTTTCAAAATATACAATTCTAATTAAAGCTATTTGAAATTAAACAACTTTATAATTTGTCGTCAATTTTAATGCCACAGTATCATCAAACTTCGATACATTTTTTACTTTATAGCCCTCATCAGTTTTTGAAATATCCAAAGTCAACACTAAATCAGGAGTAACTTCCGGATTTATAATTGCCATGAACTTAATATTACTTGATGATTGCATAAATAGCTTCTCCGAAACAATACCTTCCGTAAGTTCTTTAATTATTTGCATCATACACACTCCTGGTGTAACTGGGTTTCCAGGGAAATGCCCTTTAAAAACTTCGTGATTTTTATTAATGGTAATGTTTGCTGTTGTTTTATGCTCAACAGTTTCCAGTGTGTTTATTTTGTAAAAATCTTTTAATAACATTAATCTTCTTTTTTAGAGAAATCAAATTTATAGGTTAATCCAACTTGATACAAGTTATTAAATTGGTTTTCCTCATTATATAACGGTTCTGATTCAAAATCATGCCAACTACCTGAAAATACATCTATAAATCCACGTTTATACCTAGCTTCAATACCAATTCCGTTTTTAAATTCATAACCGATCCCTAAACCAATTGCCATATCCAAAAATGTAATATCATTTCCTTCATTTCTATTTGCAATTCCGATAAGAGTATCATCCGTATCAAAGTCAAAACTTGGTGCTAATATAAAATGAAACCCTGAATTTTGAACAAAAAGTTTATTTGTTACAGATATGGATATGTAATATATGTCAACATCTTTACCTCCAGAGCTTATAGCTTTACCACCTTGATTAGAATAATTTATTTCAGGTTGTAAAGCATACATATCTGAAAATTTAAAGTGTCCAAAAACACCTAAATAAACATCTGACTTAGTATCCAAATTTGCATTGGTAAGCTTTGAAATATTAACTCCAGCCCTTAATCCTAAAGATTTTTTGGTTTGAGAGAAAGAAAGTCCAAAAACTCCTATAATTGTTATTATTGATAATAAATTTTTCATCTTAAATAGATTTTAATTTTATCGATAGTTTAATATTATTATGCAATATCTGAATATTTCTTGTAGTAACAGCCTTAAATTTCGAGAATAAAACTACTTGATACTACTTAACTAGCAACTATATAAAAGTGTCCTTTAAAAAACTTATGATTATTGTTATATGCTGAAGTCATTTACGATGTATGTTTTTTAAAAAGCATTAATCTACTTTTTTAGAGAAGTTAAATTTGTATGAAACCCCTAATTGAATTACTGAATTCAAATAGTTTTTATCATAACTACTATCACTTCCAATAGTTGTAAAACCATCATCTAAATCAATTATTCCTTGCTTATAACGAGCTTCAATTGTTAATCCAAATGGTAATTCATAACCAATACCTCCTGTAAAAGAAATGTCCACTTCAGAATAATCTCTATGGTCATCAAATACATTGAAATCTATACTTGGGCCTACAAGAACATTTATCCCTAAATCTTTTAAAACAAAAAATTTATTTACTAAACCTAAAGAAACGTAACTAACCTCAAAAGGCACTTCACTATATGTGGGACTTGTAGGATTACTTGACCACGTAGCATCCCAAGATAAAGTCTCTACCTTACCAGTAGCACCTTGCTCAGAATATGATGTTTCTAGTTGCAACTCATAAAAGTCCGATAAATGAACATTCACAAATAAACCTCCATTTATTCCAAATTTAGATTCCGCATCTTTTAACCCCTGTATTGTTGAATTATTTACCCCTAGTCTAACTCCTGGACTAACTTTTACTTGTGAAAAAATAGTACAAGTTATTGCCATTAACATAAGTGTTGTTACCGTTTTTTTCATTTTAATTAATTGATTTTAAGTTTATAGTTAGTTTTATATTTTTGTGCAATATCTGAATGTTTTTTGCAGTAGTATCACTAATTTTTGAGAATAAAAACAATACTTTTTCTTTTCCATTGTTAGCACGGATAATCTTATCCAACACACCTTCATTGAAAAGATAATAGTAGTTTTTACTAACTATTTTAGTTTCAAATAACTCGGAATTATTTTTTATAGATTTAGTAATTGCTTTTTCTTTTTCACGTACTAAAACTCTGAAGTCTTTCTCTAGAATATTTAACAATATTTTTTTATCCATTTCATCTAAAATGTAATTCACTTTAAATTCATTATAATGAAATGAAAAATCAAATATTTTAGCACCCATTTCTGTGGTAAAAACAATTCTATGATGATTCTCTTCTATTTTTTTTACAATAAATAAACCACCGAAAGATTTGTCGTAAAAAACTATATTTGCCTTGTACACATAATCTTTAGTGACATCAGAAAAATACGGATTGGTAATTGCTTCATCGGGAGCCTCTTGTTTTTCAAAATTATTTAGATCCTGATACGAAGCACAACCCGCTAACAGGAATAGTAAACTAATAAGCAAATACCGCATTGGACAATGGTTTGTTTATTGTTCTATTACTAAATACAATTCTAGTATAATCATCAGAAGGTTCTATCATTTTTATTTCAACTACATCTCCCTGGGTATTAAACTGAATATGAAAAGATTTTATATATTTTGAAATTTTCTTGTTTATAGGCGTAAAATGCACCTCACTAGTGGTTTCTTTCTTAAAATAGGCTATCTCAAATTCATTCTCATCAAACATATCGCCTTTTACACTATTTATAATTAGCTTATTCAATTGCTTAAATAGCTTACTTGAACTTAAGTTGACATCACTTTTTTTCCCTTCATCATTAATATACAGATTTTCATTTTTAAAAATCACCGAATACACAAATGGCTTAACATATTCCCATTTAACTAAATCAGGGGTTTTAAACGCTAATTTTCCGCTAGTAATAATATCATTAGAAAGAAAATCTAAATGCTTGTATTGCACAAAATCACTTATAATGGTATTTGTTTTTGCCGCTTGTGACTTTACTTTTTCTTTTAAATGTAAAGCTTCAGAATCCGTCATTTTTGTTTGTGCATGTATAGCACTAACCATAAACAATAATAAATAAATAATTTTACGCATATGCTTGTATATTAAATAGAGTAGCTACTGTAACTGATTCTATTTTGTTCTGTTTCAGAAATAACAATAATTGTTCCAAAATTTCAACTGATTTATCACTTGTGTCATGTAACAGTACCACATCTCCTTTAGTTAGTTTATTACAAATAGCTTTTAGTATCTGTTCTTTAGGTTTTGAGGTCGTGTCTAAAGACCTAATACTCCATGCTACAGATTGCAACTTCACAGTATTTACAGCTCGTTTTATTCGTGGGTTTGTTACGCCGAATGGTGGTCTAAACAACTTTGCATCCAACCCTGATATTTTTTTTATTATCGCATTTGCTTGTTGCATCTCCAAAATTAAATCCGAAGTTTTCATAAAACCTATTCCAGTAGAATGTGAATAAGTATGATTACCAATAGTGTGTCCTTCATTGACAATTTGTTGAAATAACTTAGGATGTTTTTCAATGTTTTTACCAATACAAAAGAAACTTGCTTTTACATTGTATTCTCTTAACAATTCTAAAACCTTAGGTGTAAATTCAGGATGTGGGCCATCATCAAAAGTAATGGCTACTTGATTATTATCAATCTTATAGTTTGCAATTAATGAATTTAAATGGTAGTTCCATCGGATATGAAGTGAACCAATAGCGGTTACTATTAGCCATAGGATAAATACAAGGATATAAAAGATAATTGACAGTGAAAACAATTGAATTAATACAACTGCTATGACAGTGATTATATTTGTAATAGTAAACTTTAACATTTACGAAGTAAAGTAAAGCTATGGTTTTCTCCTCTGTATTGATTGTATAATAATGCAATTTTAAATGAAGAAGGGTTTATTTTATTTAGCTTAGCAACTTCAGGTAAATATTGAGATTTTAACACTTTTGAAGCCAGCCAAAATCCAAAAGAAGATGCCGTATTAAACTCTCCACATAAGTGCTTATAATACACTTGCTGTGTTTTTAAAAACATCCCATTTGATAACTCATTATAATAGGTATCAAAAGTTATGTCTCCATTATTCCCTAAAACTAGCGCATCAATATCATTAACAGATAAATCATTTTCTACTAAAAATTGTTGTGCTAATTCAGAGACTGAACTGTTTAGTGTATTATATATTTTTACACCAACAACTTCAGCGTAAGATGATTCGATTTTATGATTCCCTAATACAAAAAAATTAGCTCCTTCACTAAATATAGCTCCTTCTGTATTCGATTCTATTAATTCAGACGAACTTATTATTGGCGTAGCTTTCACATGGTTAACCAACCGATGGAATTTGGTCGTTTGTTCTCCAATTTCATCTACACCACCAATTAATATATTTGTTGCTTCATCGCAATTTAACATCAATTTAGCATCTAATAATGATGATTCAAATGAGTTACTTGCATGTACATAAGTAAAGTTATACCCCTTACATTTTATTCCTAATGCAATTTGCCCCCCTACCGTATTATGAGTAGATTGGATAAACGATGTTGGTGTTAAGTATTGTTCGTCATTATCGATAATTGCACTTACAAATTTTTCAGAATCTCTCACACAACCCATTCCCGTTCCAGTAATGATAGCATCTACATTTTCTAAACCAGCTTCTTCAAGTGCTAACTTAGAGGCAACAACCCCCATTTTAATTCCTTTAGCCATTCTTCTAGCGGCTGCAGGTGGTATATAGTCTTTATAATTTGGATTTACTACAGGTAATACTGTCTCGTTATGAGATATAATTTCTTCTAAAAACTGTGTGTTATCAAAAGTTTTTTGAGCAGAAATTGAACCAACACTATTTACATATACTTTTTCCATTATTGTCCTTTTGAAAAAATTACAGTTGAACAATTCCCTCCAAAACCTAATGAATTAGATAATACGGTTTGTAGCTCTTTTTCTTTAAGAATTGTTTGAGGAGTGATATCAAACTCTTTCATTTGAGTTTTAAAATTCAAATTAGGGTAAATAACATTGTTTTGCAATGCCAATACTGCATATACTGCTTCAATGGCTCCAGCAGCAGCAAGCGTATGCCCAGTATACGCTTTTGTTGAGCTAAAGTCAGGAACATCATTCCCAAAGACACGTTGAATGGCCCTACCTTCGGATAAATCATTATTTCCAGTAGCAGTACCATGAGCATTGATATAATCAATTTCTGATGGTTTTAACCCAGCCACTTTTAATGCCTGCTCCATGGCCAAAGTTGCTCCATCACCATTTTCAGAAGATGCTGTTTGATGAAAAGCGTCATTTGCATTCCCATATCCTTTTACGTATGCCAAAACTTTTTTGTTTTCTGCCTTTACCACTTTATCAGATTCTAAAACCAAAAAAGCAGCAGCTTCCCCTAAATTTAAACCTTTTCTATTTTCATCAAAAGGAGAATTATAGGTATCAGAAAGAATCATTAATGTTTTAAAACCATTGATTGTAAACTTTGACAAACAATCTTTACCTCCTACGATTACTCTATCTAACTCTCCAGATTTAATTAATCTAGCACCTAGCATAATAGCGTTAGCTGCTGATGAACAAGCTGTACTTATAGTAGTCACTAAACTTTGCTCTAAACCAAGTTGTTTAGCAATTTTTTGAGTAGAATCACCAGCATGATGACTTTCAATATACTTTCGATGTGTTACATCATCAAGATACTCATAATAATACTGTTCAGTCTTGTCCATTCCCCCAACACTTGTTGAAGAAATTAATCCTGTTTTGTATTTATTAATATCCGTAATTCCAGCATTTTTAATGGCCTGTTTGGCAGCCACAACACCTAATAGTGCTGTTCTAGAATAATTATTATCAGCAGGTAGTCCTAATTTCTCTTCCAAAGCTTCATTTGTAAAGTCAATTTCGCCAACCATTATAGCATTCTTATGAATGGTATCAATTTTAGAAATTTTAGAAATTCCTTTTTTACCTTCAATAAGTGATGTATAGTTTTCTGAAACATTATTTCCAATAGCGGAAATAACCCCCATCCCAGTTATAGCTACTCCTTTACTCATACTTTAGATTAAATTATTAAAAACCCAAATGATATTAGACTTCGACAAGCTCAGCCTAAATGTTTTATTTTGTTCTGTTAGCAGTAATGTAATTTGCCATTACTTCTACTGATTCAAAAATTGTTTTTCCTTCTTTAGGGTCAGTCAATTTAATTCCGTAATCTTTATCTAGCATTACGATAAGCTCTAAAGCATCAATAGAATCTAATCCTAAACCGTCACCAAATAACGGATCGTTATCTGCTATTTCCGCTACAGAAATATCTTCTAAATTTAATTGTTCTATAATGTTTTCTTTTAATTCTTGTTTTAATGCTTCCATCTTATTTATTATATAATTTTATTATTTCTTGTGTATTATGTTCTATTTCTCCTTGTTGCGAAACTAAATATAAAAATGCTTCATAATCATCGCCATCATATTCTACCCAACCACAAAGCACTTCTGTTGCCTTTCCATCAGCGAGTAAACTAGTTGCATAAGTAGCTAAATGCTTCGCATTAAAGCCATCAAATATAAAAAAACTATTCTCAGAATATAGTTTATGCTTAATACTTATTTCTCCAATACAAATATTCGGTAAAGTATACACAAAAACCGTTGGACTAGGGTAATAATTTTCTTGATACTGAATAGATTCTTGGTGTTTTCTATCCGTATCCAAGCTTGACGCTTTATTAGAAAACACTAGCGCTATATCATTTTCTTCTTCAATATTTAAGTTCTCATTATTAAGCAAAATGTCTCCTGCTAAAAACGCAAGCTTACTCAAACTATCCATTTTAAAAAACTTTGGATATTTTGTTTCAGTAGCCTTATAAGCTGCCTTTATAAATGACTTAAAATCTAACTCATCATCTTTATAAATAACTTCACCATTTAACGAAACAGTATTGTTTTTTATATGAGTATAGGATTTTATGTAATCTTTTGAAGCCATTAACTTATTTTTTCTTACAAATGAATATGGTGTGGTATTCACCTACATTAATATCCTCCTTTATTGTTAAACCAGCTTTATCTACCAATTCAATCATATCCTTAGCAGCATACATTTTACTATTTCCGTTAGCCATAACGGTAAAATATAACGATGTTGCCTCTAATATAAACTTAGCATTATCAAACTTTTGCCTATCTGTATATGTTTCCATAATTAACAGTTCCGCATCATCACTCATAGATGCCACACAAGTAGACAATATTTTTACTATTTCATCTTTTGAGAAACAGTCCAAAAACTGACTCATCCAAATTAATTCTGCTCCTTCAGGAATACTTGGACTATCAGACAACCAATCAATTTCATGACCAGTTACACGATTTTCAAATCCATTGTTTTTAACATTCGCTAAGGCTTTTTTCAACTGTCCTGGTAAATCTACCATTTTCACAGCAACATCATCTTTAAAACCACATGCTGCAACAGCAAATTTCCCTGTATTTGCACCAACATCAAAAATTGATTTTGGATTACTTTTAAACACCGTTCTTAAAGCTTCTTGAAACACACCATCAGAATAATGATGATCAAACTCAAACCAAGCTTGTTGTACTTCAGGAGTTAATTGCGATAAACCTTCGTATATAGTATCCCACTCTCCTAAAACTTTTAAGCCAGAAGGTTTTCCCGTTTTTATTGCTTCTGGCAAATGAAATAAACCTTCATAACAAACTTCGTTAGTAAAGTTTAAATTCACATTCACCGTTTCATTATATGTCAAAAAGTATCCTGTTTTAGTTAATTCAAAATTTCCGATTTCATTTTTTACAACAACATCAGAACTTTCTGCAATTTCTAACAACACTCCTACACCATACTCACTAATTGATAATTCAGTAGCAATATCAGTGATAGATATCCCTCCTTTTTTTCGCTTAGAGAATATTAAATCAAAAACACCTAATTTTCTTAAAGACACTACGGCCTGAAATAAAAATGGTCCTAAAGCAATTTTTTGTGCTTCTTGTATCGCATCTATAGCTTTAATTGGTTGAGTAGACATATTTTTTCTTTTTATTTTTTTTGGTTAATTATTTACTTTCTTAAAAAGCACTGCAGTATTACATCCTCCGAATCCTGAAGCTGTTTTAAGAAAAATATTTAGATTTTTTGATTTCGTCTTTTGAATTACATTAATAGACTGTGAAACTCCCATTTCATCAAACCCTAATGACCTATATAACATGTTATTTTTTAAAGAATGCATCCCAACAATTGTTTCTAACAATCCTGAAGCGCCTAGAGTATGTCCAAAATAACCTTTTAAGCTATTAACAGGAACTTCTCCTAAATCATGCCTATTAAAAGCAATTGCCTCCATTTCGTCATTATAATTTGTAGCCGTTCCGTGTGCTGATATATAATCAACACTACCAGAAGTTATTTTAGCTTGTTTTAATGCCGATTGTATACTTCTATACAAACCTTCTCCCGTTCTTGATGGGCCGGAAATATGATTTGCATCATTACATGATCCTTCTCCTATTACCTCTACAGCATAGTCATTTATCAAAGTTTTATCAGAAGTAACTAATACACTTGCTGCTACCTCCCCTATATTAATTCCAGTACGGTTTTTACAATATGGTTTACATGGAGCCTCGCTCATTGCCTGAAAAGAATTAAATCCAGACAAGATGAATTCCGTAACCACATCACCACTAGTTATAAAAACATGATCATAAGTTCCCTGACTAATATACCTTTTAGCCACTGCAACAGCTAAGATTCCTGATACACATGCATTAGAAAGCACAATGGCATCATCTTTAAAGTTAAAAAACTCACTTACTGATTTTCCTAATTCATTTAAATAGGAACGTTCTTCAGGAAAAGAATTATTTTCGTCCAAAACATCAACATTTCCTTTAGTAGTCGAAATTATCAAACCTACTCTATCGGTTATGTCAATTTCAGAAGCAGTAATACAATCATTTAATGATGTAATCATCATTTGCTCCAAGCGTGTGTACGCTTTAGAGGCATTTAATTTATCAAATTCCTTTTGAAGCTTATCCGAATCAATTAATGATGAATAAAAAGGTTTAGGCAATAAGGTTTTATCATCAATCAATGCCAATCCTGACACTTCATTATGAATGTTTTCAATCACCGTTTCAGTATCAAAACCTAATGATGAAATTATATTATTATATGATAGATAAACCTTACTCATTTACTAATCCTAC
>Ga0209292_1001379_pt1 | contig 29738 bp, 23 predicted proteins | sample GOMGulsemesocosm_2_FD_184634 | JGI IMG/M metagenome (GOLD analysis project Ga0209292, IMG submission 184634) | Methane-oxidizing microbial communities from mesocosms in the Gulf of Mexico - GOM9C Gulf of Mexico (SPAdes) (version 2) | ecosystem: Environmental > Aquatic > Marine > Cold seeps... | reverse complement strand
TTCAGTAAATCATAACTATATTTCAAAGCATGGCTAATACCTTGATCTCCAATATCTTTTATACGAGCAGGAATGTTAGCTTTTGTAGCAGTAACAAAGGCAATACCACCGCCCATTAAACCACCACCTAGCACACCAACCTTATTGACATTGTCGGGTATTACATCAGCAACGCCTTGTTCTTTTTTCATCTCTGTGGTCGCAAAAAACAAATTTCGTAATTGTGCCGATTCTGGACTCATGACCAGCTCAGAAAAGTGTTCTGCTTCAATTTTAAAGCCTTTAGCTGGTGACTGCTCTATTCCTGTTTTCACACAATTAATAATTTTAATCGGCGCAGGGTAATTACCTTTGGTTTTAGAGAGAACTGATTTCGTGGCTTGCTTATAAACAATACTACGACCTATCGTTGTTCCCTCAAGGAATTTGTTAACTAGTGATAATTTAAATTTTTCAATTTGTTTAAAATTACCCGCAAGCGCCATCTTTTCAGCACTAGCAATTAAAATACTATTGGGAACAACATCATTAACTAGACCAGCTTTTAACGCTTGCTTAGCTTTAAGTTGCTTACCTGTTAACATCATGTCTAATGCTTTTTGTACACCGACAAGTTTAGGCAAGCGTTGCGTACCGCCACCGCCAGGTAATAAACCTAACTGTACTTCAGGTAAACCTAACGCTGTTTTAGGGTTATCACTACAAACACGCGCATGACAAGCCATCGCTAACTCTAAACCACCACCGAGACAGGCACCATTAATAGCGGCTACAACAGGAACATTTAACTGCTCAAGTTGTGAGAAAATTTCATGTCCTTGACGGGCAAGCACTACAACTTCTGCTTTGGTTTTGCAGTCATTAATCATATTAATATCAGCGCCAGCAACAAAAGAATCTTTTTTACCACTGCATAAAACAACACCGGTAATAGAGGAGTCACCTTTAATTTCAGCTAAAACATCCGCCACTTGCTCACCAAACTCAGCTTTAAGCGTGTTCATCGTGTCATCAACAACATCCATGACCAAATGAGCAATGCCATTCTCTTGACGGACTAAGGTAAACGCACTGTTGTTTTCTACTTTATTATCACTCATTAATCTGTCTCCACTATCATAGCAGCACCGAGACCACCCGCTGCACAAGCTGTAGTTAACCCAATACCACCACCACGACGATTTAATTCATTCAAGGTTTGTGTGATCAAGCGAGCCCCTGTTGCAGCAAAAGGATGACCATAAGCTAATGAGCCACCCATGACGTTAAACTTAGTCATATCAATTTCACCAATAGCTTTATCACGACCCAAATGTTCTTTAGCAAATTTATTGCTGCCAAACATTTTCATATTCGCTAACGCTTGAGCAGCAAACGCTTCATGCATTTCAATCAAATCTAAATCGGCTAACTCCAATCCAGCGCGCTTTAATGCTATTGGTGTAGCATAACTTGGCCCCATCAACATATCTTGCCATACATCAATAGCCGCAAAACCATAGCTACGAATATAGCCTAATGGTTTATAGCCTAGCTCTTTTGCTCGGCCTTCACGCATTAATAAAATTGCTGCGCCGCCATCGGTTAATGCTGTACTTGTAGCAGCGGTAACTGTGCCATGTTTGCGATCAAAACAAGGACGTAACTTTGCGTATCCCGCTAAAACAGAGTTTTCTCGAATACAGTTATCTTTATCGATGAAACCTTTATAAGGCTCGCTGTGGGTACGCATAACTTCACCATCTAACTTGCCTTCAGCCCAGCTTTGAGTAGCTAAGGTGTGAGAGCGATGTGCAAGTGCATCTTGATCTTCTCGGGAAATGTTATAGGTTTTAGCCATTTGTTCAGCCGTTTGTCCCATAGAAATCCCCGTTGAATATTCCGCTACAGCAGGTGCAACAGGAAGTATATCTTTAAAACCAAGCTTTCTAATCAACGCAATTTTTTGACCTAAGGTTTTAGTTTTACTTAAATCTAATAACGTACGAGCAAATTTTTTAGAAACACCAATAGGCGCAACAGAAGAAGAGTCAGCACCACCGGCAATACCAACATCGACAAAACCTGCCATGATAGATTCAGCAATATTCACTGTTGATTGAAAACTAGTCGCACAGGCTCGCGATACACTATAAGCATCGGTATGAACATTCATGCCAGTACCTAATACGATTTCACGGGCAATATTTGGCGCTTCAGGCATTTGCACTACTTGACCGAAAACACATTGATCAATAATTGCCGGATCAACATCATGTTTTTGCAATAGCTCATTAACAACTAACTTGCCTAAATCAACAGCAGGCACACCATGAAAAGCGGTTGCTTGTTTCGCAAAAGGGGTTCTAAGGCCAGCAACTACGGCAATACGCTCACCTGTTGATGTAGCCATTTTTATAGACATATTTTTTTCTCTCCGGTTAACTGTTTCAATTTTTATCTTGCTTAACAATCTTTCAATCATGAAATAAAGCCAAATAAGAGGTCTGACCTCTTGTATGTTATCCTTGATTCTAACGAACTATCAAAAAATATCAATGCTTGTTTTTCATCTAGTGCAAAGCAAAGCCCGCTAATTTATATTGATGTTAAGAAAAAAATTGTTACAACTAAGTTAAAGAACAGTTGTTTTCTTTAACATTAACCCTATATAAAATGCTAGAGTGCGAGTCAGCTAACACTTATACCAATTTAAACAAAAAACAAAAAGACAAGGTAAACATGGCAATTGAACATTTTTCCACATTAAAACAACATTTATCAGAGCAAATCATTGGTCAACCTGCCTTTGTAGAAAATTTACTTATTGCCTTGTTAGCAAATGGTCATTTAATTGTTGAAGGTCCTCCAGGCTTAGCCAAAACCCGTGCTGTCAATGCATTAGCTGAAGGTTTAGAAGCAGACTTTCATCGTATTCAATTTACGCCAGACTTATTGCCGGCTGATTTAACAGGTACCGATATTTATCGCCCAGAAGATGGCACATTTGTGTTTCAAGCAGGTCCGTTATTTCAAAACTTAGTACTTGCTGATGAAATTAACCGTGCCCCTGCCAAAGTACAATCCGCTTTATTAGAAGCAATGGCTGAAGGACAAGTCACAGTTGGTAGAAAAACCTATCAACTACCAGAGCTATTTTTAGTGATGGCTACCCAAAACCCGATTGAGCAAGAAGGCACTTACCCTTTACCTGAAGCACAATTAGACAGGTTTTTAATGCATTTAGAAATTGACTACCCTGATGCAGCAAGCGAATTAGAAATATTAAAACTAAACCGTGGTGAAGCATTAACAGGTGCTAATCACGAAAAACCAACATTAAGAGTTTTGAGCCAAGCCGAAATATTTGATGCACGCAAACAAGTGCTTAATATTCATATGGCGCCATCGCTTGAAGCGTATATGGTTGATTTAATTATTGCTACTCGCCAGCCAGAGAAATATGACGATAAGTTAAAATCATGGTTAGCTTACGGTGCGAGCCCTCGTGCTACCATCGCTTTAGACCGCTGCGCCCGTGCCCGCGCTTGGTTGCATAACCGAGATTTTGTTAGCCCAGAAGATATTCAAGCCGTTTTACATAATATATTAAGACACAGAATAATTCTTAGCTATCAAGCCGAAGCCGAAGGTATTACGCCGAACCAGTTAATAGACCACTTATTAAGCTTAGTTGCTGTTGCATAGCGACTAGAAAAAGAAGTAATTTATGTGGTTTAAACAAAAAAAAGCGAATAATAAACAAGGTTCTTCGGCAACGAATTGTCAAGTTGAACTCGCTAGCATTAACAGTAATGGCGTTGAACTTGCCATGACTGAACTATTACATTATCAAAATAAAACTGCCTTAATCGACTTGTCAGCGAGAAAAAACATACATGGGCAAATGTCCGGTAATTATCTCTCGCGCAATAAAGGCCGTGGAATGGAGTTTGATGAGGTACGTCATTATCAAACAGGTGATGATATTCGCGCAATAGACTGGCGCGTAACCGCCAGAACAGGAAAAACTCACACCAAGCTTTTCAGAGAAGAATTAGAAAGGCCTGTGCTCATCGCTACTGACTTAAGTGCTAATATGCATTTTGGTAGCCAACTCTTGTTTAAATCCGTTCAAGCGGCTCACGTAGCCTCGTTAGTCGCTTGGCACGCAAAAAATCGTGGTGACCGCTTAGGTGGCATCGTTTTCAATCAGAACGATCATTTAGAATTGAAACCGCGTAGTCGCAAAGAAGGTGTATTGCATTATTTACATGCGTTAACGTCTTTACATCAATCTCAGCAGCCCTCACAAAATAAAGCGGTGACGGAGCAAAGCTCTAACAACCTAAGTTCAAACAACCTAAGTTCAAACAACTTAAGTTACTTTAATGATAATTGTGCACGCATAAGACAATTAGCGAAACCCGGCTCACTCGTTTATTTAATTACTGATGCTCAACCAATTAAGGATATCTTGATTCAAAATCCGAATCAAGATACAGCCTTGAGTCAAAAAATCAGCGCATTACGCCATTTAACCCAAATAAGTCAACATTGTGAGTTAGTGATCTGTTTAATTACCGACCCGCTTGAGCAAGAGTTACCGACAAGTTCAGTAAAGCTGAATGTAACGTTAACCGATGGCATCAACAGACAACAATTAACCTTAGGTGACAAAAATACGGCAAGTGATTATAAGCAACAAGCTGAGGCCGTGTTTGAACAATGCTCAAAACTACTCACTAAAGCTGGTGCAAGAGTTATTAGTTTTAGTGCTGGACAAACGCTTGAACAACAATTAAAAGATGGAGCACGGTTTTGCAATCATTAACCCCTACCCCCACGCAAAACAATGCTATACCTACTAACCCCTTAGCATTGAAAGATATTCATGTACCTGATCCAATAACAAGCTATCCTATAGCCTATGGATGGTGGATATTAGCCGCATTAATATTACTGTCTATTGTGATAACAATCATTAAAATTAACAAAGCAGCAAAACGTAATCAAGTAAAAAAACAAGCATTAGCTCAGCTAAATAATAGCCTTGATTTAAATAACAATGAGCTTATTTCATTATTGAAATGGGCAGCTATGCATTACTTTTCTCGCGTTGAACTTGCCAAGCTTTATGGTGATTCGTTACAACAGTTTTTATTGAAACAATTACCAGAAAAGCATCAAAAAAGTTTTGCCGAATTAAGCGAGCAAGCTTTTAAAAACCAGTATCAGCCAATTTTTCATAACGAAATAGATAATAAATTTCAACAAGCGACACGTCTTTGGTTAACTCAAGCACTTCCTCCTAAAGCCGTAAAACAAGTTAATCAAATAAATAATGACCGTAATATGCATCAAAGTGAAGGAGTTAGTGCATGATTACTTTTGCATGGCCGTGGTTATTATTGTTAATACCGCTCCCCCTATTAGTCTACTTACTCCCCCGAAAAAACAACAACCGCACCAGTGCAGCGCTAATAATGCCGCACTTATTGCAAAGTTCATCGGTCATGGTCACCAGTCAAACAAGTAAAAAATCACCATTGGTCATTTTATCACTGTGCTGGTTATTAACGGTACTCGCTTTGAGCCAACCACAATGGTTAGGTGATGCCATCGACATTCCAACCGAAGGTAGAGAGATGATGATTGCCGTTGACTTGTCCGGCAGTATGCAAATTGAAGACATGAGCTTACACGGTAATACCGTAAATCGATTAGATATGCTAAAAGTAGTACTTGGTAACTTTATTGAACGACGAATAGGAGATCGTCTTGGTTTAATTTTGTTTGCCGATGATGCTTACATGCAAACACCAATGACGTTTGATCGAAAAACAGTTAAACAAATGCTCGATGAAAGTGTGCTTGGTTTAGTGGGCAGAAAAACCGCCATAGGCGATGCTATCGCACTGGCAGTGAAACGCTTTGATGCGAAGCAAAAATCAAACAGAGTTTTATTACTATTAACCGATGGTCAAAATACTGCCGGTAAAATAACGCCTGAACAAGCACTCGAACTCGCTATTGCCAAAGATATTACCATTTATTCAATAGGTATTGGTGCAGATGTTATGTTGCAACAATCTCTGTTTGGCACCCGCCGTGTTAACCCATCTAGTGAATTAGACGAAGAAACCTTAACTAAGCTAGCACAGCAAACCGGAGGGAAATATTTCCGTGCTAAAGACAGCCAAGGCATGGAGTTAATTTATAGTGCACTTGACCAGCTAGAGCCTATTGAACAAGATCAACAGCAAATGCGCCCATTAACAGCATTATTTTATTGGCCATTATCGCTAGCTTTTATATTGAGCGCAGGTTATCTACTTGCTATTAACTTATCACCCTACGCCCGTAGAACAATTTAGGTCTAATAATTTACATAATAATGACATCATATAATTTATTTTTAGCTAATTTTCATTTTGTTAGGCCTTTTTGGTTACTGGCAATCATTGTGTTGTTCATCGTGCTGTGGCTATTAAAAAAACATCGTTTTCATCAATCACCTTGGCAAAAATTCTTGCCGCCTCATTTAAGTGGCGTACTAGTCGAAGGAGCTACCAATAGTTCTGCTCCAAGTAAACAATTGTTACATCAACGAATGTTTTTAAGTAGACCTTTATTTATCGGTTTACTTAGTATTATTGCGCTTGCTGGTCCTGCTTGGCAAAAACTACCTCAACCGGTATACCAAACCGAACGCGGCTCAGTACTGATTATGGATATGTCTTATTCCATGTACGCCACTGACATAAAGCCAAACCGTTTAACGCGTGCGCGTTTTAAAGCAATTGATTTAATCAATAAGATTAATGATGGTGACGTTGGCCTAATTGCCTATGCCGGTGACGCTTTCGTTATTAGTCCATTGACGCAAGATATTAAAAATATTGAATTATTACTTCCCTCTTTAACACCTGAGATTATGCCTGAGTTAGGGGCAAATCCTTTTGCCGCGTTAACACTTGCTCATGAAATGCTAACCAATGCCGGCCACTTAACCGGTGATATCTACTGGTTTACCGATGATGTTGACAATGAAGAGCTCAGTGATATTTATGATTGGTCGAGTAAGTATAGCCATCGACTAAATATATTAGGTATTGGTAGCCCTAATGGTGCGCCGATAAAATTGCCATCGGGTGAACTATTAAAAGATAATAACGGCGCTATTGTTATCCCAAGACTACCAACGCAAAAACTCCAATCACTTGCTGCTCGCGGGCATGGAAATTACCAAACCATTAATAATGGTGATACTGATATAGATAACCTGATCTCAAAACTTGACGTCTTAGACAACAATAAAAACAAACAACAGCAAAGTCAGCAAACAGGTGATCAATGGCAAGAGCAAGGTGCTTGGCTATTATTGTTAGTTCTTCCGCTTACTTTAAGTTACTTTCGTCGCGGTGGCACTATCTTACTAGTACCCATCACATGCCTGCCTTTATTGCTTTTACTCTCTATTTCTCTGGTTAGTCCTGTTTCTTTCGCTAATGAAAGCAGTGGCAATAGTGAAAGTGCAGCTGAATCATCCTTTTTACAAAAAACATGGCAAGGCCTTTGGCAAACCCAAGATCAACAAGCACAGAAACAATACAATCAAGAAAACTACCAAGGTGCGGCTCAACAGTTTGAAAATTCGCAATGGCAAGGTAGTGCTCATTACAAAGCCGGTAATTATCAACAAGCGCTTGATGCATTTAGTCAAGGTGAACAAGCAGATAGTGCTAACAGCCTTTATAACCAAGGTAATTCGCTTGCACAAATGCAAAAATATGACCAAGCAATTGCTGCTTATCAACAAGCTTTAAAGAAAAACCCTGACTTGCAAGATGCCAAAGACAATATAGAAAGTCTAAAACAGCAGCAGAAGCAAGAACAAGAAAAAAACGATCAGTCTAATGGCGATAAATCTAAAGATGGAAGTTCTGAAGATAAAAATCCTGAAGACAAGGGTGATAAACAACAAAATCAAGACAGTGATTCACAACAGTCGCAAGATGAAAGCGATAAAAAACAAGAACAACAATCATCAGAAGATTCAGCTAACGAGTCTCAGCAAAAAGATGAGCAACAACAATCGCAAAGTGAAAGCGATAAAAAAGACAACGAAAATGAATCAGAGAAAATGCAAGAACAACAAGCTAAACAAGAAGGAGAGTCAACAGAAGAAGGCAAAGAAAAAACTGCCGAGCAAGTAGCAACCGAACAGTTAGCAAAAGAAACAACGCAAAAGCATCAACAATTATTAAATAAAGTAACCGATGACCCTTACCTATTATTACGCAACAAAATGCAATTAGAATATCAAAAACGTCGACAAGACGGTGCTAGTCAAGGAGTACAGAAAAAGTGGTAAATATGAGCTTAAAATTACTAATGCTACTGGCTCTTTTAGCCGTTAGTCAGACAACCTTCGCTCTGTCAAAAATTACTGCCAGCGTTGATGCTAACTCTGTGATGAGTAATGAATCAATTGTGTTAACTGTTATTGCTGATGACAGTGTCGAACGTGACAGCTTAGATACCACGCCTTTAATAAAAGACTTTATACTCGCGCGCACTGAAGTGAGTTCACAAACTAACATGATTAACTTCAAAACCACTAGAACCACACGCTGGCAAATTGTATTGATGCCAAGACACATGGGTAAATTAGTTATTCCTGCTTTAACCGTTGACGGTTATCACTCTAAGGCAATTAACGTTGAAGTCATCGAGCAAGGCAGTGCCAATTCAACTCAACAGCAAGATATTTTTATCACAGCAGAGTTATCAGAAAACGATGTTTATGTGCAACAATTACTCGCTTTAACGATAAAGTTACATATTGGTGTACAACTCCAACGCGGTAGTTTAACTGAGCCTAGCTTACCTAATGCGACTATTGAACAAATAGGTAAAGATGTAGAAAGCGACGGTATTGTGAATGGGAAACGTTATCGCATAATAGAACGTACTTACGCTATTACGCCTGAGCAGAGTGGAAAATTCACCCTAGATACGCCGATGTTTTCAGGTGATATTATGGTACAGTCTAGACGCCGTTCCGGCTTTTTGAGTTTTGGCGAAACTAAGCCTGTAAATATCTCAGGAGACAAGCTCACTTTAAATGTACGAGCAATCCCAGATAACTACCCAATTAATGCTAACACCCCTTGGTTGCCTAGTGAGTTATTAACTTTACACCAAGAATGGCAGCCAGCCTCTTCACAAGGCAAGAATGAATTTAAAGTCGGCGAGCCAATTACCCGTACCATCACATTAACCGCAGCAGGGCTTGGTAAAGCGCAATTACCTAAAATAATAATGGGTGCACCTGTCGGCTTGAAAATATACCCAGATCAAGCAGAGCTTCATTCAAGCCTAACCAAAGAGCGGTTAATTAGTCAAAAACGACAAAACTTCGCGCTTGTTGCTAGTCATGCTGGCGAATATATATTGCCTAAAATCACCATCGCTTGGTGGAATACAGTAACGAATAAATATCAGCAGGCGGTATTACCTATGCAAACGATTACTGTGCACCCTAATGCTGATCTACCCCAGCCTTCTATAGCAAATACCTCTGACACAACAAATGCTTTATCTAGGGGTACCTTAGTAAATAACACAACAACTCAGCAGGTAACACCGCCAATTATCATTGAGAAGGCTAGCTATTTACAATGGCTATTTTTGGCTTTGTGGATACTTACCGCATTCGCCTGGGGTGCCCATGTATTTTACTTAAAACGGAAAAACTCGCTTAATACTACGAACACTAGCCCAAAAAAGCTGAACAATTATTACCTTGCTTTAATGGCGGCCTGTAAACAAAATAAAGCAGAGCAAGCTTTAAGCTTAGTTTTACCTTGGTTGAATAACTTAGATACTAATCAAAATAATGATGATATATCTACTCTGGCTGCAGCGTTAGCGAAGATAAATAATGAAGCATTTACTTGTGCTATTAATGATGTTCAGCAACACTTATATGGTAAAGAAGCAGTTGAAAGCTCATGGGTTGGAGACGACTTATTAACAGCGATTCAACAAATCAATGCTACTGGTATTGAAGCAAATGCCACCAGCAAGTTCATATTAAATCCAAACTAAGTTCAAAAAATGAAAATATTTGGAAATAAAAAAACAACTACTAAGGTCTTTAATACTGAACCCTCTAAAAACAGTAGTAGTATGGCGACAAAACAAGTTAGATACGAAGCATTAGTAAAAGCTCTGCACGGCGATCTATACCGATATGCGTATTGGTTAACGCACGACAAGCAGGTAGCCGAAGACTTAGTGCAAGAAACCTTTTTAAGGGCATGGCGCGCACTTGATTCATTGAAAGATGAAAAAGCAGCAAAATCATGGTTAATAACTATATTGAGACGCGAAAATGCCAGGCGCTTTGAACGTAAGCGCTTTGATATGAGTGAATACGAAGAAGCCAGTATTATGGATACACAGTCTACTACTACTGAGCAAGTAATAGAAAATCAATGGTTAAGAGACAAAATAGCACAACTACCGCCTGAATATTCTGAGCCATTAGTATTACAAGTGCTAGGAGGCTACAGCGGTGAAGATATCGCTAGCATGTTAAATTTGAATAAAAACACGGTAATGACACGTTTATTTAGAGCCCGTAACCAGTTAAAAGATGCTTTAGAGAAAGAGCCAGGAAAAATGAGGCTTCTCCATGAATGATAATCACACGAGTGATAGCGATATGCCTAAAATTGATAACCCCACAAATAAAATGGATGACTTACAATATAGACGTAGCATATACGCTGATCCAACTAGCCAAGATGAAGATATCATTGCGGCACAAAATGCAGATCCTGCTAAAAAGCAGCTTGCACATGAACTTTGTTTATTTGATGAACAATTAAAACAAGCAATGAATATTCCGGTACCTGATGATCTATGTAACAAGCTGTTGTTACGTCAAACATTAGCCAGCCATCAACAAGAAAAACGCAAATCTCGAGTTCATTTAGCGCTAGCAGCATCTGTCGCAATCGTTGCTGGGTTAGTGGTTAACTACTTACAATTTTCAAGTAGTTATACTAATTTAGGTGATTACGCATTAGCGCATGTTTATCATGAAGAAAACGATTTTTATAATGATGATAGCAACCGAGTAAGTTTAACGACATTGAATAAAAAAATGGCCACCTTTAATGGCGGCTTTAATGAATCATTGGGAGAATTGATATCAGCAGATTATTGTCGTTTTGATGGAATGAAAAGCTTACACCTAGTATATCAAGGATTAACCGATACGGTAGCAGTGTTCATTGTGCCGAAAAAAGAGCATTTATCCTTCACTAATAAATTTAGTGATAATAAGCTACAAGGTGAGTCACTTGGTTTCCAAAATACGAATATTCTTGTTGTTGCTGATAAAAATGAATCACTAGAGGTGTGGCAACGCGCTATCAACGACAATATTACTTGGTCTATATAAATAAACTGCTTTCCCCTCCCTATGTTTAATAATGCATGGGGAGCGCAACAAAAATTACGATAAGCTACTCACTGCATCACTAAACTTTACATTCATACAGCTTTTATTTCGTCCGGTAGACTTTGCTTGGTAGAGCGCTTTATCAGAACGAGAATAAATTTCATAAAAGTCACTATCCCCTTCAGTATAACTAGAAACCCCTAAACTTATTTTTGGTTGAATCCTCCCAGACCAATCGCCAGTGATAGAAGAGGAATCTATCGACATTCTTATTTTTTCAGCAATTAACTGTGCCGCTTTACTGTGAGTATTGGGGAGTAATACTACATATTCTTCACCGCCAACTCTAGCAATGATATCTTCTTTTCTCAGTAAACTTTTAGCTTTAGATGCAACAAATTGAATAACCTGATCACCAATAAGGTGACCGTACTCATCATTTATGCCTTTAAATAAATCGATATCTAACATGATTAAAGACAAATATTTATTATGACGAATGGATTCAGATAGAAATTGATCTGCTAATTTAAAGAAAAGACGACGATTAAACAAACCCGTTAATGGATCTGTGGTCGCTTCAATTTCTAGCTTTTCTTGTAAATAGTGACTTTCAGTAATATCTGTTGAGACACAAAGAACACCGACAATTTCTTGATGGGTATTATAAATAGGCTGCTTTGATGACAAGTAGACTTTCTTTTCATCGGTCGATTTGATGATATTGATTTCTTTCTTTTCAATACAATCACCAAAATTTAACACCCTTTCATCACTGTCTGTTACATCAGAATATGTGGAAAAGTCAAAAAGTTCACTATCAGTTAAACCAAGTATTGAATCAAAGGTTTCTTTGAAAAGAGCCGTTAATTTTTGATTGGCATAAAGGTACTTTTTATCTCTCCCCTTAACTGAAACATAAGCACCCATATGATTTAACACGAGCTGAGATAACTCTAAACCAGCTTCTAGTTTATCTTTTTCTATTGTTATCATATAAACTCTTCTTCAGTATAACAGTAATGCGCTCTGTTAAATTTATGCCTGTGCTATATAAGACTTTAATTACACGAATATAAGAGCTTAGCTATACATTTTTTCTGCAATTGAGCAATTATCAGCGTTACAGTCGGCACTGCAGCTATCAATTAAAGCCTTAATGTTTTTTTCTATACTGTGTAAGTGTGATATTTCATTTTTAATACTTTCTAACTTAGTGTTAGCTAAATCATGAAATAACTGACATCCGGAAGATAAATTATCAAGTGTACGAATTTCATTTAGTGTAAAACCTAAACTTTTGGCATTAATAATAAACTTAAGTCGCTCTATCGTGTCAAAGTGATACTGCCTAAAGCCATTTAATGGTTTTTCTGGTTTAGAAACTAACCCTTGACGTTGATAAAACCTGATAGTTTCAACGCTGATCCCTACTTCACTGGCTAATTTGCCAATTGTCATTGTTTTGCCCATACATTTCCCTCACGCTACTTAACATAAAATGTAGCTAATACTTTTGAAATAAAGACAAATTACCTATGTATAATAAACTCCGTACCTATGTACTAAGTCAACAATAAAGTTAATTATTTTTTACAAATGTGACAGGAAGTGGTTTGTTTTAACATAAGACTAACAAGTGGTTAACACTAAAGAAGAAAAATAACGTAATGGTTTTTATTTACATTTTATAAATACAGCTAAGTACCACAAAAGGTCTGATAATATTTATCCGCACCTTCGGGTGTGGTTTGATACTTCTTGGTTGCTTCCGTTTCCTGATAAGGTGAGCGCAGCACCTCAAGAAACTCACTAACAATATTATTAATCACTTTTTTCTTTGAGTTATTTATACAACTTAAATCACTAGCAATAGTATTTTCACAAGATTCAAGTATTGCCTCAATATGATGATTTCTCGGGATAACAACAGGGTTATTTTTTCTCATTAAATTTTGGGCTTGTTGATAGTTTTTTTGCTGAGGACCACCTTGCTTAGGCTCTTCTTGCTCAAGAACTAGCAACCAAGTTTGGTACCAATCACCTAGTTTGTTGTTGAGTTCTTGCGCTTTTACTTTATCTGTTAACGACTCTGTTAGCTGTAAAAAGGTTTGTGTATAATCTAAATTTTTCGATTGCATTATGCTCAACAAATCACTAGTCAGAGCTTTGTTGTGCAGCGCAGTATCCTTCATACCAAGTTTTTTCCCGTACATAGTAAAATACGCTTCTTCAAACTTATCCGTGTATTGATGGATCAGCGCCTCAACTTTCGTTAATGCCTGTTGCTCTTGTTCTTTATTAGTCAGTTGTTTATCGCTAGCTTCGATCAATAATGGTATTAAACAATCAGCCAAACGCGCCATATTCCATTGAGCTATTTTTCCTTGATTACCAAATGCATAACGACCATATTCATCAATGGAACTAAAAACCTTATTTTCACTATACTCCCCTAACATAGCACAAGGGCCAAAATCGAGCGTTTCACCGCAAATGGCGGTATTGTCCGTATTCATAACCCCATGAATAAAACCAATGCGTAACCACTCAACAACAAGAGTTATTTGTTTATCAATAGCAGATGACAAAAATGCTAAAATACGTTGCTCAGATGATAACGATATTTTATTTCCATGTTCATTAACAGCTATTTCAGGAAAGTGACGATTTATACTGTAATCAACCAATGCTCGTAGCGAAGCCATATCGCCTCTGGCAGCAAAGTATTGAAAAGTGCCCACTCGAATATGACTCGCGGCAACACGGGTAACAACAGCGCCTGCTTTAGCTAAGCCTCTATTAATTACTTCTCCAGTAGCCACCACTGACAAACAACGCGAAGTAGGTACACCAAGAGCGAATAACGCTTCACTCATGATATATTCTCTCAATGCGGGTGCTAAAGCACACTTGCCATCACCTCGCCTTGAAAAACCCGTTTGTCCCGAGCCTTTCAATTGTATATCTCGACGTATGTTATCCTTGTCTAAAACTTCGCCGAGTAAATGCGCTCTACCATCACCTAATTGAGGATTGAAGTGACCAAATTGATGACCTGAATAAGCGAGTGCAATGGATTCAGCTCCGTCGAGCAATTGATTACCCGAAAAATACTGGGATAATAAACTATGATCAGTTTGTAACTCTTCAGATATAAACAAATTATTAGCTAATGATTTATTCCATAATAAAATTACCGGTGAAGGAAATTTTTGCGGCAAAGTCCGCTGAAAGAATACCTCTCCTAAATTAATATATGTATTAGAAAATTTCATTTGTTATACCTATTTCTAAACTTATTATTTCCCATGGATACTCTAATCATGATGAGTCAACATCTCATCATGCTTAGCTAAAATGGCTGCTTCACTCTGTGGTGACATAGTGCTAACAATATAAATAACTAGAGAACATAATATAAAGCCAGGAACTATTTCATACATTAGTGAGCTTAATGATTGCCCATCAATGTCAATAGGAGCATAAATCCATAATAGTACTGTCGCGGCGCCGGTGATCATTCCTAATAACGCACCATTTCTCGTCATTTTCTTCCAATATAAACTGCCAATAATTACCGGGCCAAATGCCGCACCAAAACCAGCCCAAGCATTACTCACTAAGGATAATATTGAGCTATCACGATCGTAGGCTAAATAAATAGCGACAAGTGCCACAATAGCCACTGAGATGCGCCCTACTAAAACTTGCTGTTTATCACTCGCATCCTTATGTAAAAATGTTTTATAAAGATCTTCAGTTAGTGAACTTGAAGTGACTAGTAGCTGAGAAGAAATAGTACTCATAATCGCCGCTAAAATTGCCGCTAAAAGAAAACCTGCAATTAATGGACTAAACAAAATTTGTGATAATACGATGAAAATAGTTTCTGGATCTTCAAGTGTTAAACCTGTTTTAGCGACATAAGCGATACCAGAAAACCCTGTAGCCATAGCACCGATAATTGCCACTATCATCCAACTCATTCCTATACGGCGTGCTGTTGGCATATCTTTAACATGGCGAATTGCCATGAAACGAACAATAATATGTGGCTGACCAAAATACCCTAGCCCCCATGCCATTGAGGAAATTATTCCTATCACACTAACCCCACTAAAAATATCTAACAGATCAGGGTTAATCTGACTAATACTCGTTTGCATTTCCGCTAGCCCACCCACTTCATTAATAGTAACGACAGGTACTAACACTAAGGCGATAAACATAATACAGCCCTGGACAAAGTCAGTTAAGCTAACCGCTAAAAAACCGCCAAACAGTGTGTAAGCTACTACTACGCCTGCTGTTACATACAAGCCCACTTCATAGTTTAGCCCAAAAGAACTTTCAAAAAGCTTACCGCCAGCAACGATACCGCTTGATGTATAAAGCGTAAAAAATACAATAATAACCACCGATGATACTATTCGTAACATGCGTGATTTATCATTAAAGCGATTTTCAAAGAAATCAGGTAAAGTAATAGAGTCATTTGCTACTTCAGTGTAGGTTCTAAGGCGAGGAGCAACAATTAAGTAATTTAAAAATGCGCCAATCACTAAGCCTATGGCTATCCATAAACTACTCATTCCTGAGATATACATAGCGCCGGGCAAGCCCATCAACATCCAGCCGCTCATATCTGAAGCCCCAGCAGAAAGTGCAGCGACACTAGGACTTAAACTTCTACCGCCAAGCATATAACCAGAAACATCACTGGTAGATTTTTTATAAGCATAAAAGCCTATTCCTAGCATAACAATGAAATATAGTGCTAAAGAAATTAACGTACCTACTGCCAAACGATTCCCCTTTAATTCGGTTAAAAAATTCCCCACTACGCTATCAAGAACCTAGGCAAAAATATACCTTTGCGTTCATTATTCCTGAAAAAATAAAAAGTTATTATATAAAATATAAAAAGATAATTTTGTGCTGAATCTTGCATCTTCAACAAGAACAGGTATATTTATTACTAATTGTTTTTATTATAAAGATATTGCTCAAACTATGTACTTTTATGCCGCAAGACAGCCTATTTTAGATGCAAACAAAAACCTCTATGCTTATGAGTTACTTTTTCGCGATAGCATAGATAATGTCTTCCCTGAAATAGATGGTGACGAAGCAACTAGCAAAATGATTGAAGCGAGCAAATTCAACATGGGTATTAGTGATTTTACTGGCAGTAAACCTGCCTTTATCAATTTCACTTTAGAAACCTTAAGCCAAGGTTACCCTGAAATGCTAACCAATGAAGAAGTGGTTATTGAAATACTAGAAACGGTCAAGCCTGGTAAAAAATTATTAGGTATTTGCAAAGACTTACACAGCAAAGGTTACACCATTGCTTTAGATGATTATGAGCATCAAAACGTTTGGTCGCATTTTTATCCTTTTATTAAAATTATTAAAGTGGATATTCAGCAAACCAACTTTGACGAAGTAAAAGAAATTATTGAAGCGGTCAAAAATCACCCTCATATTGACCTATTAGCAGAAAAAGTTGAAACCTATCAAGAATACGACCAAGCATTACAGCTTGGTTTTAAGTATTTTCAAGGATTCTTTTTTGCGAAGCCTGAAATGGTAAAAGCTAAAAACTTATCACCATCCCAGATTGCCATGGCTGAATTATTATATGAAACCTCTAAGCCTGAATTAGATTTAACCAATATAACCAGTGTATTTGAACGTGATGTATCTTTATCATATAAATTACTCCGCTATGCAAATTCCGCTATGTTTAGACGTCATAGTGAGATATCAACGATAAAGCAAGCGTTGGTTATCTTAGGTTCAAGCGAGCTTAAACGCTTCCTTGGTTTAATGTTTGCTGTTACTGCAAATCCAGACAAGCCAACAGAATTAATTAAATTAGCCATGACACGCGCTAAATTTTGTGAACTAGTTGCTAATGACATGAAGTCACAACTTGATGATTCCATCGCTTTTCTCACAGGACTATTATCTATGATAGATGCTATTTTAGATGAAGAGTTAAGTGTTGTACTTGAGAAATTGCCGTTGGCAAACGAAATTAAAGAACCTCTACTCACTCGAAAAGGCGTGATGGCAGCTATCATAAAGTTAGTTGAATTTATTGAACATGCTCAATGGGAGAAAACAAATTTTGTTATGGAAAAACTCCAATTAGACAAAGAACAAGCTGTTAAACATTACAACGAAGCCCTCTCGTGGGCCGATGAACAAAGTCAATTGGCAGGATAATTTCATTCGATTAAATTTCAGGAAATAACATGCTATGCCACAGAAAAACACCTTGCTATTATCTATAATTAGTTCAGCTTTATTGCTCTGTGCATTTTCATCTTCTGCACAACAACTTGATATTTCAGCGCTAAAAGCCGAAGCTATAACCATTGTTAAGCAGTTTGGTGGCACATTAAAGCCACAGTTAAAAAAAGCGCTAGCAGAAGGTGGCGTACAACAAGCTATTAAAGTGTGTTCATTACAAGCACCTGCAATAGCTAAAAACCTGAGCATGTCTACCCAATGGCAAGTAAAACGGGTGAGTTTAAAGGCGCGTAATCACCACAACGCCTCGCCCAGTACATGGGAAAAATCAATACTTGAAGAGTTTAATCATAGACAACAACAAGGTGAAACAGCTAAAACAATGGCTAAAGCTGTAGTTGTTGGTGATGAATTTCGCTTTATGAAAGCACAAGGCACCACGCCACTTTGTTTAACATGTCATGGCAGGGAACTAACTGCTGAAACAAATGCAGCGCTTAAAGATTATTACCCACAAGATCAAGCTACAGGCTATTCTTTAGGGGAAATCAGAGGGGCATTTAGTTTAACTAAGAAGCTTTAATTAAAAGCCTTTAATTAGTTAACAAAAAATTCCGAGCATTAGCTCGGAATTTTAATTAGTGACGAAGTTAGAATCCTTGTGGATTTTCTGACTGCCAGCGCCAAGTATCTGAAATCATCGCATGTAAATCTCTTGTTGCTTGCCAATCAAGTAGATCATTCGCTAATTGTGCGTCAGCATAAACTGTTGCCAAATCGCCAGTACGCCTAGGCACTATTTTATATGGAATATTCTGACCACTAATTTCTTTAAAAGTATTAACAATTTCTAATACCGAGGTGCCATTACCAGTACCTAAGTTAATTGCTTGGCAACCTGATATTTTATCTAGATTTTGTAAAGCTTTGACATGGCCCTGTGCCAAATCAACCACATGAATATAATCACGAACGCCAGTGCCATCTACAGTATCATAATCATCACCAAATACTTGTAATTGAGCTAACCGACCAACCGCAACTTGAGCAACATAAGGCAATAAATTATTTGGAATACCATTTGGGTTTTCACCAATCAAACCTGATTCATGCGCGCCAATAGGATTAAAATAACGTAAACAAGCAATAGACCAATCACTGTCACTTTTTGCAAGATCAAACAAAATATGTTCAATCATCAATTTAGTTTGGCCGTATGGATTAGTCGCCGACGTCGGCATAGTTTCATTAAGTGGTGAAGCATTATCACCATAAACGGTTGCAGAAGAGCTAAAAACGAGTTTTTTAACCTTATGCTCTGTCATTACTTTAAGTAAAATAACGGTACCAGAAACATTATTATAGTAATAACTAAGTGGCTTCTCACTCGACTCACCCACAGCTTTATGACCAGCAAAATGAATAACTGCATCAATATTATGCTGAGTAAAAACCTCATTCATAGCATTATAATCACAAATATCAGCTTTAATAAAAGTGACTGTTTTATTAGTTATTTTTTCAATTCTATCGAGTACTTTAGTAGATGAATTCGATAGATCATCCACAATAAAAATATCTTGCTCATTTGCTAAAGCTTGCAATTCAACAACCGTATGACTGCCTATATAGCCAGTACCACCAGTAATTAATAAACTCATGTCATCACTTCCTTTTTCGAGTTACTTATCTTTTATGAGTAATATTCTGACACGCTATCAAAGAAATCGCTAAGCATTTCTTGAGGTAATGCATTAATACCTGCAGCAGCAGCTCTACCACCACCCGTTGGAAAACTAACACATAAATCCCCAGCCCCCTGTTTGTTACTTAAAGGCGCTCTTAAACTCACTGTGTAACTATTATCAGTATTTAAGGTACTTTCATTTAATGTTAGAACAGCATGGGCTTTATTGGGTGAAGTATTCGCTAGCTCATTACCAAAAACACCACTAACGCGTCTAGCCCATGGTTCGTCGGCTAACTGTACCGCTTTAAAACTAGTATTTTCAACAAGTACATCTGCGCTTTTAGCTTTATTCATATCAGCTAAATAGGCTTCTTTCAGTTGTGAAAACACCGAGCCTTGCTCATTAATTAGTTCAAAAGGGTCTGAATAATTTGATAGCTTATGAAACAAGTCTGTTGGATGAAAGTGTAGATCATCAACACTACGACCATAGCCGTTATAGTTAATATAAACACCCAATTCTTTTAACTGAGATTGTTGCACTAATGATAAATTTTGCTGCTTAGCAAGAGCCTCTGCAGAGGCCTCCATGTTATCGCCAAAAGCAGCAGCAATCGCCCAAGTAACAAATTCCCCACCAAGGTGGTTATTGATTAAAAGACTCGTACAGGTATTCGCATCTGTATCGAGTAAACTTACTAACTGTTTTGACTGAGGAACATCACCCGTTCTATGATGATCAACGTAAAAAACATCTACTTCTTTTTCGAGCAATTTAACCAAAGCATCATTATTTTTTTCTAACGATATATCTAATACCGTCACAGACTTTGCTATATTCCCATCAACTTGTTTAAGTAAACTAATATCACGTTTTACCCCCGTGATAAGTGTTGATTCAGTTAGCTGCTGTTCTTTTTTTGACAGGCGAAGTTGCAATAGAGCAATAATGCCATCGGCATCACCATTAAAGACATCATAATGCATGCTATTACCTCTGCTTAGTTAAATCGATAAAGCCTTGCTCAGCTAAATAGTTCACTATTTGCTGCGCACAACTCTGTATTGATTGCTCTGCTGTTTTCACATGAATTTCAGGGGATTGAGGTACGTCATAGCCAGAGTCTATACCAGTGAAGTCTTTAATTTCCCCCTTGCGAGCTTTTTTATATAAGCCTTTCGGATCACGTTGCTCACAAACGCTTATTGGCGTATCAATATAGACTTCAATAAATTCACCTTGCGCTAATTTTGATCTAGCATTTTCCCTGTCTTCATTAAAAGGGGAAATAAAAGCAGTAGAAACAATTAAACCGGCATCAAGGAAAAGTTTTGATACTTCACCAATTCGGCGAATATTTTCAACTCTCTCTGCATCACTAAAGCCTAAGTCACCATTTAACCCATGACGAACATTATCGCCATCAAGTAAATAACTATGACAACCTAATTCAAATAACAAGGCATCCACTGCATTAGCAACAGTTGACTTACCAGAGCCACTTAATCCGGTGTACCAAAGTAAACAAGGCTTTTGCTGTTTCAAGTTAGCGCGCTGCTCTTTAGTAATATGTTGTTCATGCCAAACGGTATTTTCTGTTTTCATTATATTTACTCAATTTTAAGTTTTACCGAAAAATATGAAAAGCAAATGCACAAGGCTTCTCATGATTTTTCTTTTAATTAACTACTCTGTTTCCTATTAAAAAGGAAACATCAAAGGGATCATCAACATTACAGTAATACTGTAGACAATCGAAATGGGTAAGCCAAATTTTACAAAATCGGCTAATTGGTAATTGCCTGCGTTATACACCATTACATTAGTTTGATAGCCATAGGGGCTAATAAATGAACCGCTAGCGGCAAAAGCTACTGCCATCACAAAAGGAATTGGATTAACCCCTAGGCCCAAGGCAATATTATAAGCAATAGGAAATATTAATGCTGCTGCAGCACTATTGGTTATTAATTCAGTCATTAATAGTGTTATAACAAAGATAGCAATAAACGCTAAGTAAACACTTTTGCCATCGAGAAGTTGTTTAATAGAGTCGGCTATCATGGCCGCTAAACCAGTATTTTCAATAGCCGTTGCTAAGGTTAGTGCACCAAGTACTATCATCCAAATTTCTAAAGGAAAACGGCGCTTAATTTCATTTACCGTTAAGGCGCCACTAAAAATAAGCCCCGCAACATAAATAAACAAACAACTTAATAAGGAAATAGGCGTTAATACTGAGATAGAAATAGCCAGTATAAATCCCCATACTGCTGCTTGATCACGCCAACCACTGAGCATATTTACCGCTTGATGACCGGATAATATAAAAAAGTTCTTTGATAGGTTTGTACGACTAGAAAAGTCTTGCCCTACAGCTAGCACTAAAAAGTCACCTGACTGCAAAACAATATCACCTAATTTTCCGGATAATGCACAACCTTCTCGACGAACAGCTACAACAGCTGCATCAAAGCGAGCACGAAAACCTGCTTTTTTTAAGGTTTTTCCGGCAATCGCTGAATCGGGTTTGATTAACACTTCGGTTAAATTATCGCGTAATAAATCATCTTGCTCCGCAAATAGCGTTAAGCCATCAAACTGTTGCAATGTTAATACTTTTGAAATATCACCACTAAAGATCAACTTATCTCCAGCTTGTACTCTTTCGTCTGGTGTAACAGGTGTTATTAAACGTTCTTGGCGCACAATTTCAACTAAAAATAGTGCATCCAAATTTCTTAAACCATTTTCTTCAATGGTTTTATTAACTAACTTAGAGTCAAAAGCCACTTCCGCTTCAAGTAAATAATCTTGAGCTAATAATTGACTTTGTTCTATGTCAGGTAACGTTCTCGTGCGAAATATCACTAACAGTAAACAGAGTAATAACGCTACAACGCCAATCGCAGTAAAATCAAAAAAACTAAAACCAGCCACACCTTGTTTAAGTAGTAAGCTATTAACAATAAGATTAGTGGAAGTGCCCACGAGCGTGAGGGTGCCACCTAAAATGGCCGCATAGGACAGGGGTAATAACAATTTACCCGGGTTTATCAACTTATTATTTTTAACACTATTAATAAGTGTTGCCACTACTGCCGTATTACTCATGATAGCAGAGGCAAATGCAGTGCCAATCAAAAGTCGTAGCATTGAGGTTATTTTTGAGCCATTAAAAACACGATGACTCATACGTCGTAAAATGCTGGTACGTTCAAAAGAAAAGGAACAAAATACCAATAAAATAAGAGTAACTAAACCAGGATTTACCGCATTAGCGAGAATATCGTCAACACTAACAAAAGACAATGTTAAACAAGCAAGTACTGTTACTGAAAATATCCTTTCAGGTACTTTGCTGTATTTAACTAAACTGACAAAAGTGGCGATAAAAACCGCTATCATCAACCACTGTTCAACTGTCATTAACTGTCCTTAAATAAAATGCGCTAATACCTAAAATATTAACGCATTAAAATCATATAACTTTTTGCTTTACCAATAGTAAAATACTATCAACTGATACTTTATTTAGTAATGTCGCGCGCTCCCCAATGAGGGAACTGCTTACGTACTAAGGCATTTAACTCTAATTCAAAAGTAGAATACTCATGAACTAGACCATCAATAGCATGATTTATCATACCAGCACCAACGGTAACATTGCTCAAACGATCGATAATGATAAATGCACCCGTACCACGGTTTTCTTGATAATCATCAAAATGTAACGCTTCACTAATAACAAAATCAACGGTACCAATATCATTCACCGCTAGCTGAGATGAAGACAATTTTTCCATGGTATTAACATCATACTTGTTCACGATTTTGCTTGCATGACCTGTGGTCATTTTACTGCCGTGTTTGATGAAATATTCACGCCCTGGCTCTAGCTCATTTTCATGCATCCACACTACGGTAGCATTTAGCTCTTTGGCTGAAGTCGGTAAACTCCCTTTTTTAACAATCAATTCACCGCGACTGATATCAATTTCATCTTCTAAGGTTAACGTTACCGCCATGCCTTTATCTGCGCGGTCGATATTACCATCAAAGGTAACAATTTCTTTAACAACACTTTCTTTACCTGAAGGTAGAGCAACAATAGTATCGCCAACCAACACGTGACCTGAAGCAAGCGTACCAGCAAAGCCGCGGAAATCTAAATTAGGACGGTTAACATACTGTACTTGGAAACGCAGCTCAGTAAATTCATTCTGCTCTTTAACATCCATGGTATTAAGCAGTTTCATCATTGTAGCGCCAGGATACCAAGGCATATTTTCACTTTCTTCAACAACGTTATCGCCATTAAGGGCTGACATAGGTATAAAACGTACATCAGAAAATTCAAGTGACTCGGTAAATTCACGGTAATCTTTTTTAATGGCTTGATAACGCTCTTGCGAGTAATCAACCAAGTCCATTTTATTAACCGCAACAATAATATGTTTAATACCCAATAATGAACAAATAAATGAATGGCGGCGGGTTTGAACTTGCACGCCGTAGCGGGCATCAATCAAGATAATAGCAATATCACAGGTTGAAGCACCTGTTGCCATATTACGCGTATATTGCTCATGACCAGGGGTGTCAGCAATAATAAATTTACGTTTATCGGTTGAGAAATAACGATAAGCAACATCAATAGTAATGCCCTGCTCACGCTCTGATTGTAAACCATCAACCAATAATGCTAAATCTATCGCTTCGCCTGTGGTACCTGATTTTTTCGAATCTTTTTCAATAGCAGCAAGTTGATCTTCAAAAATCATTTTAGAATCATGTAATAAACGACCTATTAAGGTACTTTTACCATCATCTACGCTACCACACGTTAAAAAACGTACTAATTCTTTGTTTTCATGTTGCTTTAAATAAGCTTGAATATCGTCTTCGATTAAGTCTGATTGATGACTCATATTTTTTTCCTAGCAAAATTTCGATCAAATAAAATGTTATTGAGAATAAAGATTTTTAAGGGGTAGTTAAAAATACCCTTCCATCTTTTTCTTTTCCATTGAGCCAGCACTATCGTGATCAATAACACGACCTTGACGCTCTGAGGTTTTGGTTAATAACATTTCTTGAATAATTTCAGGTAAGGTATTCGCTGTAGACTCAACCGCCCCTGTTAATGGGTAACAACCTAAGGTTCTAAAACGAACACTCTTCATTTGCACTTCTTCATCATCACCAATAGGCATACGGTCATCATCAACCATAATCAAGGTGCCATCACGCTCAACTACAGGACGTTTTTCAGCAAGATAAAGCGGTACAATTGGAATACTTTCTAAATAGATATATTGCCAAATATCAAGCTCTGTCCAATTAGATAATGGGAAAACACGAATACTTTCACCTTTATGAACCTTGCCATTATAGATATTCCATAACTCTGGACGTTGACTTTTTGGATCCCAACGATGATTTTCATCACGAAATGAATATACACGCTCTTTAGCACGTGATTTTTCTTCGTCGCGACGAGCACCGCCAAAAGCGGCATCAAAACCATATTTATTTAATGCTTGTTTTAAACCTTGAGTTTTCATTACATCGGTATGCGTAGCACTACCGTGAGTAAATGGCCCCATCCCCATTTCGATACCTTCAGGGTTTTGATGAACAAGTAACTCAAAGTCATAGTCTTTCGCCATTTGATCACGAAAGGCGATCATTTCTTTAAACTTCCAATTCGTATCAACATGCAATAACGGGAAAGGAATTTTACCTGGCGCAAAGGCTTTGCGGGCAAGATGTAATAAGACGGCAGAATCTTTACCGACAGAATAAAGCATTACTGGGTTATCAAATTCAGCGGCTACTTCGCGAAAAATGTGAATAGATTCAGCTTCTAATTTTTTTAAATGGGTTAAATTCATTGCCAATACAAATGTTGATAAAAATTGATGGAGCAAGAATGCCACATCTAACAATTTTTTTCCATATAACAAACACCTTTGTTATAATTAAATAGAATAATGATTTTTCTTTTAGACATTTCCGTTACAAAGATAAAAAGTCAGCAAATTGCTGACTTTCAAAAATAAACCATTCATCCCGTCGATGTTATACCGATTGAAGTAATGAATAGATCATTCATTACTTCATTTAATGTTATATTTTAAGCCACTCTTTATTATCTGTTAATATTTTTTCACCTATACCTTTTACATTTATTAATTCACTCACTGATTTAAAAGCACCTATTTGTTTCCTATACGCTAAGATGGCTTGCGCTTTTTTATGACCAATTCCTTTTAAGGTCACTAATTGCTCTATAGATGAGTTGTTCAAATAAACCACCGCTGCCTGGCTTTTAACTGACGCAACCGCACTTTCATTCTTTGTGATAATTTTATCCGATTGAGCAAAACTAACAGTACTCGTTAGCGTTAACAAAAAGGCAAGGCCTATTACAGCGCGACGTTTAACATGAGATAGAACGTGATTTTTGATCTGATTTGACATTATTTAATTCCTTGTAAAATAGTCCATGGGGGTTACTACTTAAATTAACCGTTTTTCATCAGATAAAAAGCTAACCAAGCAGTACTATTAGGTTTAGTCGTAAAAAATATTTTTGTCAAAAATATTATTATTGAAATCTAATAAGTCATTCTTTACATCAATATTATTTTCAAACATGAGGCATACTGTAAATAGGTTTATATTTTCGAAAATAAAATTAAGTTAGATGAAGTTTTAATCAAAATATTTTTCAATGAAATGATATAAGGGTAAAACAGATTACCCTTATATCAATTAACTTACAGTTAATAACTACTTTAGTTGGCGTTTACGATAAGATTTTTTCATTGATAGTAAATATATTGCTGGCACAATAAACATCGACAATACCGCTGAAAACATTAACCCCCAAACAATAGATGTTGCTACAGGCGCCCAAATTAATGAGTTACCACCTAACCCCGTTGCCAGTGAGAACAAGCCAGCTACTGTGGTAAAAGTCGTAATGATAATAGGTAACATTCTTCGTCTTGCAGCATAAAAAGTTGCATGTAATAAAGTCATACCGTCTTCAATATTACTATTTGCTTTTGAAATCAAAACAATTGCCGAATTAACAGCAATACCCGCTAAGGCGACAATTCCGTACATGGTAAATAAACTTAGTGGGTTACCAGTAACAATCAATCCTAAAATAACTCCCGTAAATGCCATAGGTACGGTAACTAAAATCATCAATGGTTGAAAGTAACTGCTAAATTGGGTCGCTAAAATTAGATACATTAGCGCTAAACCAAATAAAAATAGTACGCCAATCGCATCCATGCTTTCTTGAATATCATCAAGTTCACCAGAAAAGTCTAAATCGACATTTGGATATTTTTCCATGATAGTAGGCCAATAATCTTGCAATAACTTATTGGCTTCAACCGTATTAAGCATTACTTTGTTAATATTAGATTCAAGGGTGATAGTACGTTTAAAGTTATAATGGCGTAAATTACCTTTTACTTGTGCGGTAGTGATATTGACCAACTCTCCCAAGGGTACTTTATTACCATTAGGTAACGGTAATTGCATGGCTAAAACGTCTTCAATATTGTCAAAGCTACGCTCAAGCGCTTTAGCCGATTGAACACGAACAGATACTTGATCGCCTTGATGTTGAATTTGACTAGCAATTTCACCATCCACTAGTGATTTAATCGTACGCATCACCACATCTGGTCTAATGCCCGTGCGGTAAATGGCATCATTGTTAAGCTTTAATGTTAGCCCAAAACGCCCGGCGCTATCATCGTCACTAATATCGATAAAGTATGGGTTTTTTCCCATAAAACGAGCAAGTTCATCTGTTGCTAATCTAAGTTCACCATAATCATTACCTCTTACTTTAACACTGATAGGTTTACTCGTAGGAGGCCCGCCTGCCAATGTTAAGAAAGAAATATTCATCGGCCCAGCAACGCTAGTAACGTCTTCACGCATTGAATCTATAATTTCATCAACGGTGCGTTCGTCACTCTCTGCTGGGTTTAAGCTAACCAGTATTTGACCATAATGATCCCCAAACAAGGGCTCCATTTCAGTATACTGCTGACCTGCATAACTGACCACAGTTCTCACTTCACTTTCTTTAACATGCTTGTTAACCACTTTTTCAATGGTTAGCATTTTGTCTAATGTTCCTTGTAAAGAGGTACTGGTAGGCATACTGACATTAACGTAAAACAAACGTAATTGGTCTGAGGCAAAAAAATCAACTTTAATAAGACCAGCCGCGAGTGCGCTAACCGCCATGGCTAATAACATTAGCAACACCATTATCGTTCGAATAGGTTTACGTAGTACTTTAAGCAAACCTTTACAGTATTTAATTCTTAGCCAATGGGTAAATTTATGCCGTAACAATTGCACTTTTGTTGGTTGATTAAAGTTTATTTTGGTTGCCATGATATGCCCAGGTAACATCCAAAAGGCTTCAATTAAACTAATGGCTAGTGCAATAGTCACAACCATTGGAATAACCATCATAAACTGCCCTAAAATACCCGGTAGTAACATAAGCGGCAAAAAAGCGGCCATGGTTGTTAGTACTGATGCGGTAACGGGACCAATAACTTCAAATAGCCCTTCACTTATCGATTTAAACGCATTTTCACCGCCATGACGTAAGCGGTTATAAATAGATTCAACGACGACAACGGCATCATCTACCAACATACCTAATGCAATAACAATACCGAGAAACACCGAAGTATTTAAGGTTTGTCCCAAAAGTTCAAGCACAAAGAAAGTGCCCGCTAAGGTAAAGGGAATACCGATAGTAATCAAAATGGAAATTTTACTGCCTAAAAATAGCCAAGTAATTAACATCACAAACAGTAAGCCGAAGATGGCATTGGTTTGCATAATACTTAAGGCATTTTTGGTTATTAACGTTTGGTCATCTGCTAAGGTAATAATGACCGATAAACCATCAGCATTTTTATTTTTTTCGATGATGTAATCATTAATACGTTCAACCAACGCTAACGTATTTGATTTTTCCCTTTTCATTACTGCCAACATGACTGCTGGACGACCTTGGTAACTGACTAGTTTGTCAGCTTTTGCTCGCGCTCGTACAACCTTTGCCACCTCACCAATACGGACTAGCTGCGTTAAATTAGCACTAATAATAGGGAGTTGGGCAATTACGCTAGGTTCAACACTTGTACCATCTACACGTACCAACCAACGCTCAGCAGCAATATTAGCAGACCCCGCTGAAACATCTTGAAAAAACATTCTGATGGTATCGGTAATATCGATTGGCGACACCCCCAAGGCTTGCAACTTATCTACATCAAACCTAATTTGTAATTCAGGCTCATACAGCGCGGTAGGTTGAACCCGATCAACTCCCTTTATACGCGCTAAATCACGCTCAACTGCACGCGCTTTTTCGCGTAAATTTTCATCATTAGCCGCGCCATGCACTAACACTGTGGCGCTAGGAAAAGCATTGGAAGAGGTGACTTCAAAAATTAGTGGCCGTTCAACTTCAATCGGCAATTTATCTTCAACATTTTGGATTTCACGACGTAAATCTGAAACACGTTTATCGAATATACGATCACCTACATCTTGAAAGCGAATCAAAATGCTTGAAATACTCTCACGTGAATTACTCGAGACAAACTTCATGTCCTGTAATTTTTCAATCGCCTCCTCCATTGGCAGGGTGACTTTTTGCTCAACGTCTTCTGCTGAAGCGCCAGGCAAAATAGTTGTCACTTGTATCCAGTTGAAGTTAACAGTCGGGTCTTGTTCACGTGGTAAATTTTGGTAACTAACAAAACCAACCAATAACACTAAAGCAAAGGTTAGGTTGGTAAAAACATGATTTTTAATTAGACTAATAAGCATATTTTATTCTCACTTATTACTAACAGCATGACTAACAGAAATAAGTGAACCAATATTAATTCGGTGTCTACCGTCAACAATAACACCTTTATTTTTATCCATGATTAACTCAAAAGGTCTCCCCTCTTGTGCGTTAGGCAATTCAATAAATTTGGCGGTAGTTTGATCTGCTTTTTTCTCGGTCACAAAAATGCCATATCGACCTTTTCGTTGGGTCAGTAAATGCGCTGGTAAGAAGCTGCGCTTACTTTGCCAACTTACCATGCCATTCATACCTGCTATTACAGGGCTATTACTTTTGTTTAATAACTGATTTATCAGGCTGAAGGTAACGACTTGTGAACGGCTATTACTGGCAACAAAATCAACAATATTTCTCACTTGAATAGGGTGTTTTTTACCATGACTAATAAAGTGGTATTGACCTG
>Ga0209292_1001373_pt1 | contig 29819 bp, 19 predicted proteins | sample GOMGulsemesocosm_2_FD_184634 | JGI IMG/M metagenome (GOLD analysis project Ga0209292, IMG submission 184634) | Methane-oxidizing microbial communities from mesocosms in the Gulf of Mexico - GOM9C Gulf of Mexico (SPAdes) (version 2) | ecosystem: Environmental > Aquatic > Marine > Cold seeps... | reverse complement strand
GTATAAATAATAATGACATTTGGTTTGTTATTTTGTTGACTCTGTGCAACAAACGAACATAAAATGAGTATTAGGAAGGTGAAAAGTATTTTTAAATTGAAATTCATGGAATATACATTTTGATTAAAAATATGATATTTTTAAATAATTTTCTTATAAATTAGACCAATAACATAGTTTTCTATGTAAACGAATTGATTGTTTCTTTTTTAATGAAGTTGGTTTATAGAGAATACTTTTTTGAAGCTTCTCTAAAAAAGTCATTTTGGTCTTCATCGACTACTAAAATTTAAGTAAAAAACAGCTGTATAATAGCTTGATTTTTAACTTAGTACAAAATAAAATAGAAATCAATTTATAGCACTCAAACGTTTGAGTACTGAGCTCTTTAGGTAATCGGATTGAATCTGTTTATTGGTGGCGAAATTTAATTTGTATTAATTGTTTTTTCGTTGTAGATTTGGCGTTTCCAGAAAGTAATTTTTGGATGATATAAAGCTGAAAAATAACCTGTTACAAATGTTTTTTGATAAATTTATTTGTAAGTAAATACATACATATTAAGACATATAATTCCCAATTTTCCCAACTGGCATTTTTCCAATCTGCTAGCTCTTTTTCTAATTTTCTCTCAAATATTATACTCTATGAAGACGGTAGTCAATAAATTTTTGATCATCTCACTTGCCCTAATTTTTTCAATTTCTTTTAGCTCTTGTTCCGAAGATGATAGTGATCCAATTTTAAGTTCAAACGAAAGTAAAAAGAGTAGTTTGGATAGCGATAAATCTTCAAGCTATAGTTATTCAGCGCTAGAACTGGAAACCCTTAAAGTTATAAATACTCATAGAGCATCCATAGGATTAAGTAGTTTGGTGAAGACTGATATGGTGTCCCTTCAGGCAGAAGGACATACGGATTATCTTATTACTAAAGGAAGCCTTAGTCATGATAATTTTGCTGTTAGGGATGATTATTTAACTAAAAACTTACCAGCAAAATCTATTGGAGAAAATGTAGCTTCTGGTTTTTCTGATGCAAAAACTGTTGTAGAATCTTGGTTGAACAGCCCTTCGCACAGAGCTATTATAGAAGATTCTAGGTACACAAATACAGGGATTTCTATAAAATCCGATGAGAATGGGAGAAAGTATTTTGTGCAAATATTTGCAGCTAAATAATAGATAACACCGATGATTTAATCGGGTTTAAAATATGGATTACCACCTATGAGAATGGGTGGTTTTTTTATGTGTTTTATTTTGAATAGATGGTGATTGCCTTGATTAAATATTCAGCTTTAATTAATCTATTATTGTTCACAAATGCGGGACGTAGGGTTCAATAAACAACAAGTAGAGAAGTAAAATCGACAATTTTGAATTGGAAAAAAGCAAGTAGTTTAAGAGAATCTATAAATTAAAAAAAGCTTTACAAAATGTAAAGCTTTTTTTGTGGGCAATAAGGGATTCGAACCCCTGACCCCCTCGGTGTAAACGAGGTGCTCTGAACCAACTGAGCTAATTGCCCGAATATTTTTAGAGAGACTATCGGATGTCTCTTTGTGGGCAATAAGGGATTCGAACCCCTGACCCCCTCGGTGTAAACGAGGTGCTCTGAACCAACTGAGCTAATTGCCCGAATAAATGAGTTTCAGTAAAACTATAAATTCGTATGTCAAATTTTACACTACCTAATAAAAGGTGAAACTTAGTGGGCAATAAGGGATTCGAACCCCTGACCCCCTCGGTGTAAACGAGGTGCTCTGAACCAACTGAGCTAATTGCCCTAAGCGGTTGCAAATATAAGATGTTTTTTAAATCATACAACCATTTTTTAGAGAAAATTTATAAAATTTCTGCTACGATAAAGGTGCTTCCTCCAACAAAAACAAGGTCTGTATCTGTGGCTATTTTTACAGCGGTTTTATATGCTTCATTTACTGATGGATAGATGGATCCTTGAAGACCGTAGCCTTCACATGTATCTTTTAAGCTTTCGGCATCGAGTCCACGAGGAATGTCTGGTTTACAAAAATAATAAGTGGCTTTTTTAGGAAATAGGTCTAAAATAGTATGTAGATCTTTATCATTGACCACTCCAAATACAAAATGTAAGTGATCATAATGCTCCTTTTCTAATTGATCCAAGACATACAGCAGTCCTTCTTTATTATGTCCAGTATCGCAAAGTACTCTTGGTTGGGTTTGCACTTCCTGCCATCTTCCTAATAATTGGGTGTTTTTAACTACGTTTAGGAGTCCCGAAGTGATATGATCGGTTGTTATGGATTTTAACTTATCATTCAAAACTTCTATAGCCGCTACGGCAGTTTTTATATTGTGTTCCTGGTAGCTTCCTTTTAAATCACTTTCGTAAGTCTCCTCGACCAAGAATTCGGCTAGAAATAAAGGGCTTTCTAGTTCAAATGCTAATTTTTCGAACACAGGAAATGTTTCCTCTTGGTATTCTCCTATAACTGTAGGAATCCCTTTTTTTATAATTCCTCCTTTTTCAGTAGCAATTTCGGGTAGGGTAGTCCCTAAAAACTGAGTATGATCTAGGCCTATGTTGGTAATTACTGCCAATTCGGGTTGAATGATATTCGTAGAATCTAAACGCCCTCCTAAACCAACTTCTATGATGGCATAATCTACTTGTTCATTGGCAAAATAATCAAAAGCTAAACCTACGGTCATCTCAAAAAATGATAGTTTTTGATTTTTTAAAAATGATTCGTTTTCAGCAATAAAATTTACCACATAATCTTCAGAAATTTCCAATCCATTAATTTTGATGCGTTCTCTGAAATCTTTGAGGTGTGGAGAGGTGTATAACCCTACTTTATACCCCGCTTCTTGTAAAATGGAGGCTATCATATGACTGGAAGATCCTTTGCCATTGGTCCCGGCTACATGAATGCTTTTAAACTTAGTTTCTGGTGCATTTAAATGCGCTGAAATAGCAAGAATATTGGTCAAGTCCTTTTTAAATGCTGTTTTTCCTTGACGTTGATACATGGGAAGTTGTTCAAACATCCATTGTATGGTTTGGGTATATGTCATTTTTTTATTTAGATAAGGAAAATCTATATTTGATGGTTCCTATTTGTTTTTGTGGTGCTTTAGAATCTGCTTGCCACTTTGTTTGTAAGGCTGCTTTTTTTGCTTGTGACAGCAAGCAATCCGCCGTGTTTGTCGATCCTTTTACACCAGCGGTGGCTTTGATTACCTTTCCGGTGTTGTTCACTTCTATACGGACGATTACCAGGCCTTCTTCCTCGCATAAATACTGTGGTTTAGGTCTGTTTAATGGTTTTCTGTTCCCTAAATTGTAGTTTCCAGTTCCATTTCCTCCTCCATTTCCGGTATAGCCTTCAGCGTTAATATCACCTGTAATTTTACCTTTATCACCGGGAGTATTGTCATCTCCTTCTCCTCCAGTAGCATTTCCAGAACCGTTATTAAATCCACCCATAAGTGCATCTAATTCTTTTCGTTTTTTCGCTTCCTCTTCTTGTTTTTTCTTTAGAGCATCTGCTTTTTCTTTGGCTTCACGTTCTTTTTGTGCAATGGCTTTTTGTTCGGCTATTTTCGCTTCTTCTTGCTTTTTTATAGCAATGGCGTCCTCATTATTTTGAGTCGCTACATCTTCCGTGTTTTCTATAACCTTTGCTGCTTTTTCTGTCACTGTTTCTTTTACCGTTGCTTCCTCTTGTGGAATTACTTCCTCTTTTGTTTCTGTAACTTCTGGAGTGCTCGCTTTTAAAGGGGCTTTAGGTTGAATATTTCCCATTCCCATATCCGATGTTCCAAAATTTACAGCAATTCCATATTCGGTAGGTGGATCTAAATATTTTAATCCAAAGAAGAAAATACATAAAAACAACAAGCACATAATACTGCTTGTGAGAATGATGGATTTTCTTTTATGTGTTGTATCAATGATAGACATAGTTATTTTGGTCTAACGGCTAAAATTACTTTATACCTGTTTCTGTTGGCGATGTCCATAATACGTACCGCTTTTTCTATGGGAACACCTTCTTCCGCGCGTAATACAATGGTTGGACTTTTATATTTACTCAATTGAGACATCAGTTGTTTTTCTAAGTTTTTTTCTGATGTTTTTTTCTGATCGATGTAGTATACCAATTTTTTAGTGATGGTTACTGCTACTGATTTCTTGTTTTCTGTTTTTCCACTGGCTTTAGGTAATAAAATATCTAAGGCATTGGTGGTAACCAACGTTGATGTTATCATAAAGAAAATCAACAACAAAAACACAATGTCCGTCATGGAGGACATGTTAAAACTAGGGTCTATCTTATTTCTTCCTCTAATATCCATCTTAAATAGGTTCGTTTAATAGATCTAAAAACTCTACAGATTTGGCTTCCATTTCATAGACTATTTTATTGGTTCTTACTACTAAATGGTTGTATGTGATATACGCTATAATCCCAACAATTAATCCTGCTACCGTAGTGGTCATGGCGGTGTACAGACCATCAGAAAGCATTTTTATATCTATTTGTCCTCCCGCATTTGCAATTTCATGAATGGCAACAATCATTCCAATAACGGTTCCTAAAAAACCTAACATGGGAGCAGCTCCAGCGATGGTAGCTAATACAGAAACGTTTTTTTCTAGTTTATAGATTTCTAACCTACCTGCATTTTCAATGGCTTTATTGATGTCTTCTAGGGGTTTTCCAATACGAGTGATCCCTTTTTCTATCAATCTGGCTACCGGAGAATCTACTTGAGTACATAGGTTTTTTGCGGCATCAATTTTACCATCTGTAATATAATCCTTTATTTGATTCATAAAGTTCTTGTCTGTTTTCGAAGCTGCTTTGATGGCAAAGAAACGTTCGAAATAGATGTACATAGCCACGGCTAACAAAGTCACTAATATGGCAATAATAATTTGTCCTCCTGGACCACCATCCATGATTAAATTATAGATAGATAATGTTTTTTCTTCCGAGATTACTTCTTCCGTAACATCTTGAATTGTTAATGACATAGATAGTTTTTTATGATTCTTAATTTAAACGCAAATTGGTATTTAAAATTGTTTAAAACCACGATCAACTTGTAGACCATGCGTTTTTAGCAAAAATATTTAATTTGTCATGTTACTGCAAGGAAAAAGAAAAAATTTACCATCTTGTTTCTTTATTTTTAAGAAATACTAATTCGGCAAAAAAAATCCTGCATTACTTATTCAGAAATGCAGGATTAAAATATTTTTATTGGGGGATTATATAATAGCTCTCATTCCCATAAAAGCAAGGGATCCAACTATAAATCCTATAGCTGCTAACCAAGCAATTTTTTTGAAGTACCAGAAAAAATCTATCTTTTCCATTCCCATGGCTACAACACCTGCGGCAGAACCAATAATCAACATAGAACCTCCGGTTCCTGCAGCAAAAGCAACAAAATGCCATAGAGGATCATCTATTCCCTCTGAAAACATTCCTAAACTTGCCGCTACTAATGGCACATTATCTACCACAGCAGATCCTACTCCTAATAGCATTACTACAATGTCTGTATTTGGAATTACTTCTTGTAAAGAAGCGGCTCCTAAAAATAAAATCCCTAAGGATTCTAAGGCAGCAACTGCCATTAATATCCCAAAGAAAAACAATACACTTGGCATTTCTATTTTTGCTAAAGAGGCATGAACTGGACTATGATGTCCTACAGAATCATCTCCTTCGTGGTCTATCACTTTGGAAATACTAAATTTAGAACGACTGTACATTTCTGCAAATATTCCTACTACAGATAAAGACAACATCATCCCTACATATGGAGGTAAATGGGTAATTGTTTTAAAAATAGGGACAAAAATGATAGCTCCTAATCCTAAATATAACATGGTAGATCCGTGTTCGTTTTTAGAACCATTTTTGGTTAAATCTGTTTCTATTTCTCCTTGGAAAGGTTTTAAGTACGATGCGATAAACGTAGGAACTGCCATACATAATAAAGAAGGTATGATTAAGTATTCAATCAGCTTTACGGTCGTTACTTTTTTTCCAATCCATAGCATGGTGGTTGTAACATCACCAATAGGAGACCAAGCACCACCTGCATTTGCAGCGATAATTATTAGCCCTGCAAAATACAAACGTGTCGTTTTATCTTTTACAATTTTTTGTAAAATAGTGATAAGTACGATTGTTGCTGTTAAATTGTCTATAATAGCTGATAAAATAAAGGCTAAAGCAGCAAAAATCCATAATAATCTTTTCTTACTTTTAGTTTTTATATATCCTTTAAAGGTAGCAAAACCATCAAAATAGTCAATCATTTCTACAATCGTCATTGCTCCCAATAAGAAGAATAAAATTTCGGCTGTTTTTCCGAGGTGATGTAATAATGTTTCTTCGAGTAAATGGTGTTTTTCTTCCGTTGCAAAACTAGAAAATCCTTCTACTAATTGATGTGCTCCTGAGTCGAACCAATTTGGGAATGTGTCAATTCCAAAGGAAACTAAAGCCCAGAGTATAGCCATCATGGCTAGTGCAGGTATTAGTTTGTCTAATTTTAAATTGTGTTCTAATGTGATTGCTAAATATCCGAGTACGAATATTAAAATGATTAATGATTCCATGGTTTATTTTATACTAATTGGTTTAATGCGATTTCAAACGCGGTTTTACAAATCTCTGTTTTACTAGATTTTTTATTGAAAGTTTTAGTCAATGCTTTTCTGATAGTATTGGAAGTGTCATTAAATATCGCTTCGTCTTTCATAGGCAAAGGAATTCTAGATTCCATCAAATAAGCAAATACACGAGCTATTCCACAATTCGAGATAAAGTCGGGGAGTAAACTTACTTGATTATCGGTATGTTCCATTATTGGGCCGAAAAATATTTCTTTGTCTGCAAAAGGGACATTGGCTCCAGGAGATACTACTTCCAGTCCAGAGTCAATCATCTGTTGTACTTGTTCTTTAGTAACAAGTCTAGATGCTGCAGCAGGTACAAATATCTCCGCTGGTAAGTTCCATATTTTCTCGTTGATTTCCTTAAAAGGAATCATGGCTTCTGAATGTAACTTGTTACCGTCTTTATTTAGAAATAAGGTACGAATTTCACTCATGCTAAATCCGTTTTCGTTTATAAGACCTCCATCTCTGTCTATAATTCCAACTACTTTAGCTCCTAATTGAGTTAAGTAATAGGCGGCTGCAGATCCTACATTACCAAATCCTTGAACGATGGCTTTTTTTCCTTGGATAGTACCTCCATAGATGTTGTAATAATGTTTTACAGCTTCGGCAACTCCATAGCCTGTGAGCATATCGGCTACCGTATATTTTCGAGTTGTATCTGGAGAAAAATGATCGTCTTCAATCACTTTTATAACACCGTGTCTCAACTGCCCAATTCGATTAATTTTTTCTGCTTCTGTAGGTTTAAAATGACCATTGAAAACACCTTCTTGTGGATGCCAAACACCACAATCCTCTGTTAATGGGATTACATCGTGAATTTCATCTACATTTAAATCACCACCTGTTCCATAATAATGCTTTAATAAAGGAGATACAGCTTTGTACCACCTCTTTAAAACGGCTCCTTTTCTAGGGTCGTTTGGATCAAAATTTATTCCAGATTTAGCACCTCCAATATTAGGCCCAGAAACTGTAAATTTTACTTCCATAGTTTTGGCTAGAGAAAGCACTTCGTTTTTATCAAGCCCTTTACGCATACGCGTTCCACCTCCAGCTGCTCCTCCTCGTAAAGAATTTATGACAGTCCATCCTTCTGCTTCTGTTTCTGGATCTTTCCAATGAAAAACAATCTCAGGACTTTTATTTTCGTATTTATTAAGTAATTCTTTCATTATAATTTGCTTGTAAATTTTAATAGGTTGAATACGTAAAAATGATATCAAATATACAAATCGACGATGTATTTAGTAGGGATATTATAAAATAGTTATAGGAGGAGTTGTTAAGTTACTGGTATTTAGTTGTTAGTGTTGTTTTTTTTACATGCTTTAGGGACTGGTTTTTTAATTTATGTTGTTTTTTTATAGTTTCTCTATGGGATTTATGATTACATTTATCTAAAAATCAATAATGGAACAACAAATACAAAACTCTTACGATGGCCCAGTAGCACCAATTATGACTACAAAGGAATGGGTCATTACTATTTTATTAACTGCGATACCCATAGTAGGCATTATACTTCTTTTTGTTTGGGCTTTTGGCGACGGAGAAAATCCAAATAAGAAAAACTGGGCTAAAGCTAATTTATTGACGGTAGTAATTGTGTTTGCTACAGTAATAGGACTTAGTATGGCTTTTGGTCTGCTAGCGGTGTTATTTAGTTAATTTTAGCGATAATTTTTAGGTTCATTTTAATGAACTAGATATAAGAGTTTGTATTTTTTACAAACTCTTTTTTTTATCTTTAAAATTGACAGTTTTATGAGGGCTACATTGTGGTTTTATGGTTACCGTTTGGTTAAAAACCATTTTCTTATTAATGAATATAGGGTTTTATTGAAAATTCAATAAAATATTCGGAAAAAAAACCGCTATATTTGGGTACATTTAACACACTCAATAAATACTTATTAATATGGATTTTAGCTTAACAGAAGAGCAAATCATGATTAGAGATGCAGCTCGAGATTTTGCACAAAACGAATTACTTGACGGCGTAATAGAACGGGATGAAAACCAACAGTTTCCTGCCGAACAAATTAAAAAAATGGGAGAACTTGGTTTCCTTGGAATGATGGTAGATCCCAAATATGGAGGAGGAGGAATGGATGCTGTTTCTTATGTACTTGCCATGGAGGAAATTTCTAAAATAGACGCATCAGCTTCCGTTGTTATGTCGGTAAATAATTCCCTCGTTTGTTGGGGCTTGGAAACCTATGGAACCGAAGCGCAAAAAGAAAAATACTTGACAAAATTGGCTACAGGAGAAATCATTGGAGCATTTTGTTTAAGCGAACCAGAAGCGGGGAGTGATGCTACCTCTCAAAAGACAACGGCTATTGATATGGGAGACCATTATATAGTAAATGGTACTAAAAACTGGATCACAAATGGGAGTACTGCGAGTATTTATATCGTCATTGCTCAAACTGATAGAGAAAAAGGACACAAAGGAATCAATGCTTTAATTATTGAAAAAGGAGCTGATGGTTTTGTTGTGGGGCCTAAAGAGAATAAATTAGGAATTAGAGGTTCTGATACGCATTCTTTGATGTTTTCCGATGTAAAAGTTCCGAAGGAAAATAGAATTGGTGAAGATGGTTTTGGATTTAAATTTGCTATGAAAACATTGGCAGGAGGTCGTATAGGAATTGCTTCTCAGGCATTGGGGATTGCTTCTGGGGCTTATGAAATAGCCTTGAAGTATTCCAAAGAACGTAAATCATTTGGGAAACCAATTTGTGAGCATCAAGGGATTGCATTTAAATTGGCAGATATGGCTACTCAAATAGAAGCCGCACGTCATTTATGTATGAAAGCTGCTTGGGACAAAGACCAACATAAGAATTACGATTTGTCAGGAGCAATGGCAAAATTATATGCTGCTGATATGGCAATGAATGTAACTGTGGAAGCAGTGCAAATTCATGGAGGAAATGGTTTTGTAAAAGAATACCATGTAGAACGTTTGATGCGTGATGCAAAAATAACTCAGATATATGAAGGAACTTCGGAAATTCAGAAAATTGTAATTTCTAGAAGTGTATTGAGAGGGTAGTTTTTTCTACAGAGTACTTAAAAAAAAGCTGATCCCTATTGGCTTAAAACTAAAAAAACCTCAATTGAAAGATTGAGGTTTTTTTTATAAATTTTTGTTATTGTTAATCCGTTTTAAACTGCCAAAGTTGTCCTTTGGTAATGGCACCATTAGCGTCTTTTGCGTCAATTTTCCAAAAGTAGGTGCTGCTACTGTTAAGGGTTGCAGTATAGGACGTTGAACTATAATTCTGAGCTACTTCCACTGGTGGATTTGTTGTTCCAAAGTAAACTGTATAGCTCAGGTCATCGTTATCAACATCACTACATGACCATTGTAAATCTGTAGTGCTTGAGCTTACAATGCTATTTTGTATTGGCGCTACCAATGCGGCTACAAAAGGAGCATTGTTACTGTCTGGCTCTCCTTCTGTGTAAAATTGATGCGTTGTAGAGTAAGTGCTTTCGCCGTTATTACTGTCAGTAGCTTTTACATGCCAGTAATAAGCTTTTCCTTTTTCTAAGCTTACCGTTTTTGTAGTTTGTGTGATATTAGAGAAATTATGGGCGATGTTTACAAAACCATTATCTGTGGCTATTTGAATACTGTATTTTAGTGCGTCATTATCGGCATCCGTGGCTGCGTTCCAGTTAAATGCAATGTTGTTATTGATGCATAAATCATTATTAGCAGGGTAAACGGCTACAGGTACTGTAGGGTTGGTGTTCGGAGTTGGGTCTGGGGTAGGAGTATCTGTTCCTCCGGAGGACCCTCCACATGAAATGAATAGCCCAACACTTAAAATGAATAGTATGATGTGTTTTTTCATGATTTATTTTTTTAATATTTTAACAGTTTCGCTCACCTCTAAATCCAATTTTGCGAAGTACAGTCCTTTTTGAAAACCTTCTAAATCAACAGTGATTTTCTGTTGGTTTACCTCGTGTTGTTTTTGATACATTAATTGCATTTGGCTGTTGTAAAGGGCCACTAATATTGAAGTCTTCTCGGTATCTGGAACTACAATTTCTATCCTGTTTTCTGTTGGGTTTGGATAGGCAGTTAAGTTATTGAAAATTGAAACTTTCTGAGTCAATGTTCCTTCGCATAATTTGGTAGTGCTTACCTCGATAATATCACCATGTTTTACAGGGACATCAAAAGTAGTTTCATGTGTCTCGAAAAGGTCTCTTCCATTTACTTTTACAAAATACGGAGCAGTTCCACTTTCTAATTTGATTGTAGTGGTGCTCGATTTTTTAGAAGTACTAGCCTTTCCTAATAAATTAGCTCCGGGAACAATGGTAACTTCAAAGCATTGCTCATAACCATATTGGTTGATGGTGATGCAAAACTCATAGGTGCCAGGGTCTAGATTCTCTACGATAAGGTTATTTGTGAAATTGTGTGATTCTCCATCAATAGTCGTGGTAAAATCATAGCTTAGAGTGCTGGTGATTTCTATAGAACCATTTGATTGGTCTGGGCAAGTTTCTCCTAAAACTAATACAGTAAAGTTGTCCGTAGGCATGTCAAAAATAGGACAGCCATGTTCGTTAACTGTAGATCCAGGGTAGGTGTTAGGACATTGGTCCACATCATCAGGTATGCTATCTCCATCGCTATCATCACTACTAGTTCCTCCTCTTGGGTCTGTTAATTTTATGGTGGAGTACAATTTGTATTCACCAGGTTTTAATACGATATTTTGAGTGGTATTTGTACTGATGCTTTTTTCTTCTCCTGTAAAGTATTCATACCAAGTTCCAGTTTTTGAGAAAGTGACATTAAAACTCTTTTCTACAACATCAAAATTTCCAACAATTAGGACATCGCTATCGGCATGTTTTAAAAGAATGCTTTTGGTAAGTCCTGCTACATTTAAATCAAAGTCAGTACTATTAAAAGTAGGATTGTTTTGTTTAAATTTAGCAAAGGTGGCCCAAGTATTGTACACTTGTTTTCTTGCGTTGTCATTTTCGTATTCCCATAATACGGGTTTACGGCCAACACGTCCGTTTTCATCGATGCTTTTGTCATAGCCAAGTTCTCCAAATTGCCAGATCATTTTTGGACCAGGGATACCTAACAAAAAGGCTCCTGCTGTTTCCATACGGGATAGGGCAGTGCTTAGGTTTTTTACATTGTAATCTCCTGAAACAACACCGTTTTCTAAGTTCTCAAACATCATACGTTCTTCATCATGACTTTCCATATAGCCCACTACGTTTGGATTGTTCCATCCGCGCTCTTTATAAGATAGCCAAGCAATGTCTGTATTAGAGTTTTCACCTTTTGTGTTTTGGATAAAATTATGATTCATATTTCCCCACAACATAATACCGTGATTGGCCAATACTGTTTCTTCTGAATTGTCTGCTAAATGTTCAAAAATTACATAGGCCTTATTGCTTGGGTTTTGTGCCCATACATAATCTGCGTAATCTGTTAAAATATCTATTCGAGATTGATCATAAGCACTTGCCCAGTTGTTACTACCGGTATAAATGGTGTTTGACATCCCTTTGGTAAAGTCAAAACGGAAACCATCTACCTTGTATTCTGTCATCCAGTAGGAAAGTACGTCTTTAAAAAAGGCCGTGGTATGTGCAGATTCATGGTCGAAATCAGATCCCCAATGTGCAGATGTGTTGTCTACTAAATTATGGTCTACATTGTACCAAGGATTATTACTTGCAGGTTTGTTTGTTGCCGAGTTCCAGTACATTTGTGCCATAGGCGATTGTCCAAATGAGTGATTAAACACGACATCGGCTAATACGGCAATACCTCGTTTATGGCATTCATCCACAAATTTTTTGAAATCGTTTTTTGTTCCATACGCTTTGTCAAGCGCCATGTATAAAGCGGGGTTGTATCCCCAACTATCGGCTCCCTCAAACTCATTAATTGGCATTAATTCAATGGCGTTAATTCCTAAGTTTTCTAGATAGTCTAGTTTTGTTAGCGCTTCTTTAAAAGAGTCAGATTCGGTAAAATCACGTAAATGTAATTCGTAAATTACTAAATTGTCTTGTGCTGGTTTTATGAAATCAGCGACTTCCCAGGTGTAGGGAGTTTCGTTGATGATAAATGTAGATACATAGCCCTCTGTTAGATTAAAAGGGTATTCTTTTAGGTTTGGGTAATTTCCTTCTTTAATATATTGATCTGTCCATTGATCTAATATTTTTTCCGAATAAGGATCACAAACTTTGATTTCATAATCTATAAGGTATTGGTAGGCATATTCAGTATTTAGATCTAAATTGGGAATAGTAATCCAAAAATCATCACTGTCTTTTGCTAATTGATAATTACTATCTAATTGCCAATTGTTAAAATCACCAATTAAAAATATAGTTTCTTTTTCAGGTGCTTTTATTAAAAAGGATACTGTGTTATCTGAGTTTATTGTAGTTCCGTATGTAATCCCTGTTGGTTTTGGTAAATTTTGAGTTGGAGATTTGATAAAAACGTTTGTAGTCGCTTCTTTTGTGTCTCCGTTTGCTGTGGCTATTACTTTTAAACTATGATTTCCTGTAGTTGTAAAGCTATGGGTTGTATTTAGAATGGTGTTATTTGTGATGGTTGAAATTAAATTTCCATCTATAAATAATTCTAAAGTTGAAGATAAGGATGCTTCCGCATTAATTGTAACTACATCGTTAATATTGTATACACTATTGGGTGATGGTTGTGTAAATACGACATTCAAACCTTCTTCGTAAAGAGGGATAAATAGGTCGGGACCACTTTTTGTGTTTCCATCTGCAGAGCGAAATAATATAGCAATGCTATTAATGGTAGTAGTTGTAGGAGCGTCGTAAAATTCAAAAACTGTAGGAGTGATGCTTAAAGTGTAGCTGTTGTTACTTGTTTTTGTTAGTTTGTTTTTTTCGATGTTTTCACTCCATTCTGTGATCACATTTTTCCAATCGGAGTCATTAGCACTTTCTGAAGTAATAAGTCCTGTATGGGCATAGATATCTCCGGCGTAATCTTCTAAGCCAGTTCCTATAGCGTTAAAAGTAATGGTAATTTGTTTGTTGGCCGTAGGTGTACTTGGAACAGTACTGACCTGAGAAAAAACTGAGAGTGTAAGAAGTAAGGTGAATAATGTATAAAGTTTTTTCATGAGTAAAGTATTTTAGTTGTAGTGAAACAATCACTTGTTTGAAAAAAAATGCCTAGGAGATAGAGTGTTCCTCTATCTTCTAGGCATAAATAGGTGTAGTTATTAAAGTTTAACTAAAGTGTACGTAGGTGCACTTTCATCAGTTAAGTCTAAAACAACGTTGTATGTTCCTGCGGTTACAGCGATGTTTGCAGATCCACTTTCAAGTGTTCCATCTGCGCCATCATCTCCATAATTTACATCCCAGCTATCATTTGAACGGAATTTAATTTCTCCGTCAATAAATTCAATACCGTTGTAATAGAAAATTCCTGGTTTTGAAATATCTTGTATTAATTTAACGTTTGGCCCGTCCCATCCATTAGGAGCGGCAGAACCTACGATACCCCAAAAGTCAGTACTTTCTAGCGTATAGGTGTTGTCGTTAAAGTTTACAGTGATTAAGTAGTAACCTGCTTCTACAGCAATGTTATCTCCTCCTGCATCTAAAGTTCCATCAACTCCAGTATCTCCAAAATTGAAGTCCCATGCATTGTTTAAACGAACTTTAAATTCTCCATCTAAAAGAGTAACAGCAGCTTTCCAAGTGTCGGTAGTCGCATCGTAAGTCAAAGGCATGTCTGGTCCGTCCCATCCATTTTCTGTAGCGTGACCTACGAGTCCCCATGTGTAAGATTCAACAGTATAAGTAAGTTCACTTTGGTTGAACGATACTTTATAAGTTCCGGCTTCTACAGGGATGTTTGCACCACCTGCATCTAAACTTCCGTCAACTCCATCGTCTCCGTAATTTACAGTCCAGTCATTGTCTTTTCTGATTTTGAATTCACCAGTAGCAAGGGTTACATATGCTACATAGATACTTGCGTCAGAAGTTTTATAGAAAGGAGCATCAGGTCCGTCCCATCCATTAGGAGCGGCAGAACCTACAATTCCCCATGCAGTAGATAAGTCTAATTTATCAGCATATGGAGTTACGTTTACTATAAATCCTTCAGAAGTCGTTTTTAAAGCGCCAATTTTAGATGTTACAGTAATGATTAGTTCGTTTTCAATGGTTGGTTCAAATCCAGCAGCTAAAAGTGCTTTGTTGAATTCTTCAACTTCAAAAGTTTTGGTAAACTCAGTAGTGGTTGCAACTAAAGAAGCTTCCATGTCTGCAAGAGCAAAATGCACTTCGTACGTTGGAGCTTCGCTTGCAAAATTATAGTCAGGTTCAGACCAAGATACAGTGATAGCGTCTTGACCGATCAAATCTTTTGATAATTCAATGCTCGTTTTAGAAGCAACTACCTCTACAACAGCAGAAGGATCTGCTATTGTAAAGTTTTCATCTTTTGTACAGGCTCCAAATACTAGAGTCACAGCCAATAAGATTAAAGTTTTATTTATAAAATTTTTCATTGTTGATTGCGTTTAAGATTAGTAACCTGTGTTTTGTGTTAGGTTTGGATTTACCGAAATCACATTCGAAGGAATTGGGAATATATTTCTGTAGTCAGCTACAGAAGTACCGTTCACAGCATTTCCTTTAAATGGCCATAAGTAATCAGAAGTAGTAAACTGACCGTAACGTACTAAGTCTGTTCTTCTGAATCCTTCCCAGTACAATTCTCTTGAGCGTTCGTCTAAGATAAAGTCTAATGTTAATTCACCAGCGTCAATATTTCCGTTAGATGTTCCAAAAGCTCTTTCTCTTAATTGGTTGATAAGTCCTACTGCTTCTCCTTCTGAACCACCTGCACCACCACGAGCAACAGCTTCAGCGTAGTTTAAGTAAATTTCAGCAACACGAATTACAGGGATATCAGTATCTACTAAATCTTTATTAGTATCATGACCTGGATTCCCATTTATATCGATGTTTTTGAATTTTGTTACAGCATAACCGTCTTCAAAAGTGTTTGCAATTGTAGTGATTTCATAGTTTTGTTCATCTACATGGAACATTGCTCTACTATCTGCCCAAGCAATTGGGTGACCATCAGCATCTGTTTGTGTAGACTCAAATTTAGAAACCAACGCTTTGGTAGTTCTTAAACCAAACCATCCACCATTTACCCCAAATTCCGTAGGGTCCATGTTTCCTCCAATAGCAGCATGTACTAAGAAAGTTGATCCACCATAAGTTTGAGATTCAATACCATCAAAGTTTAAAGCGAAAATAAATTCGTTTTGAGCACCATTACTATTGTTGTCTGCTAAGAATAATTCATCATAAGCAGAACCGTTTCCGTTTCCATCAACAGTGTTAATCATATACCCAGAGTTGATTACTTTATTCGAATACGTAATACACTCATCGTATTTTGCTGTTCCAATAAAAGTTTCAGCATTTAAATATAGTCTAGATAATAACGCTTGAGCAGCAGTTTCATCTACACGTCCATATTCATTTGATTTGCTAGAAGCTAACAACGTTTCAATGGCGATCAATTCACTTTCAACAAAAGCAAAAATCTCAGTTCTATCACTTGCTTCTGGTAACTCTGTTTGAATAGTAGTTACTAAAGGTACGTTAGCGAACATATCCATTAAGTTGTAATAAGCAAACGCTCTTAAAAAACGTGCTTCAGCAATGAAAACTTGTACGTCTGTATCCTCTGCTAATGCCTCAGCATTAGTGATGAATGAATTTGTGAAAGAAACTTCTTGTGCTAACCTGTAGTACATTCCTTCTACAAAACTATTGCTCGAAGTCCAGTTCATTTCGTGTAAGTCAGGTAAACCTGGATCTCCCCATCCTACAACTGCATGATCTGTAGTTAATTCCTGCAGGTTATAGTGTATACGAGTAAATTGAGAAAAACCTTCGTCAATTCCTTGTATATCTGGATCCCCTGCTGGTCCTTTTTGTCCTGTTAATGCTAAAGAAGCATATAGTTTGGCTAAAGCTCCTTTGGCTTCTACTTTAGATTTGAATACATCTACTTCAGTAGAGCTATCAGGATCTATAGGTGTCTGGTCTAAATCTTTTGTACAAGAGAACAAGACAACTGAACAAAGTACGCTTAGTACTGTTATTTTAATATATTTTGTCATGATTTATTTTTTTTAAAAGTCAATATTTACTCCTAATAAATACGTTTGTGGACGTGGATAGAAGTTGTTATCGATACCACCAGAAATTTCTGGATCAAATCCTTTATAATCAGTAATTGTTAATACGTTTTGTGCAGATGCGTAAAAACGGAACCCTACATTTTTAACAAATCCTTTTGGGATGGTATATCCTAAAGTGATGTTGTCAATCTTAAAGAAAGAAGCATCTTGGATATAGTAATCACTTAATAAGTTTGTATCTGTAAGTTTTAAGAATCCAGTATTTAGATAATCTGTACTTAAGTTACTTAAGATATTGTTTTCAGTTGCACGATTTTCATAGGTTAAAGACGATGCAATATTGTCATAAGCATAGTTTCCAATGCTCGCACGCGTTGCAATGTTTAAATCCCATCCTTTGTAATCTACACTAGTACTTAAGCCCATGATTACATCAGCATAAGGGTCTTCATTGTAGTAACGGTCATCATCATTAATTTGACCATCGTTATTCCTGTCAACATATACTCCTTCTATAGGTTTGTTGTTAGCGTCATATACTTGTTCGTATACATAGAAAGTGTATGGAGCATATCCTTCTTCGTGGCGTTGAATAGTATTGTTTACACCTCCAGAAATTCCACCTACATTTTGTGTGTCAGGCATACGAGTAACTTCATTACTGTTGTATGAAACATTGTAGTTTACATTCCAAGTTAATTCTTCTGTTCTTACAGGAATTACGTTTAACTCAAGTTCAAAACCACTATTTCTCATGTCTCCGATATTCTTATCTATTCTATTACCGAAGTTAGTAAAAGGATCTACAGTACTTGAAGCAATTAAATCTTTTGTTTTTTTGATATAAGCATCAAATGATCCAGAAACTCTATTGTCAAATAAACTATAATCAATACCAGCGTTTAATGTGTTTCCAACTTCCCATTTAAGTTCTGTATTAATAGGAGAAGGTCTAAATGTTTGGTAGTATTGGTTCCCAAATTGGTAATTAGCTCCGTTTGAACTTCCAGTATAACGTGTTAAGAATTGGTAATCTCCTAATCCATTTACGTTTCCAACCTCACCATAACCTAATCTTACTTTTAAGTTATTAATTACGTCTGAATCTTGTAAAAAGTCTTCGTTTGTTACATTCCAAGCCAAGGCTACAGAAGGAAAATATCCCCATCTGTCATCTGGATTTAATTTAGAAGAAGCATCTGCACGCATAGTTGCAGTTACTAAATATTTGTCTTTATAGTTATAGTTAGCACGCCCAAAATAAGACATTAAAACATTTCTGTTTTTATCTACAAAACTTTTAGTGATGTTATTTTCAGAAGTTTTGAAAAATTCGTAATCTTGGTTATCACCGTTAAAATCAAATTTTTGATAAGAGTATCCACCCATTACACCAAATGATTGGTCATCGCTGATGTCTTTAGTGTAGTTCACATAAAAATCTAATAAAGTGTTTTCTTGACGGTTTGAATACGCGTTGTAGCTTCCGTTAAATTCTTCACTTGCGTGTGGTATTGAGGCATCTGTAACAGTTCTTCCGTTACTGTCGGTTGCGTCCAATCCTAAGTTTAAAACAGCATTTACTCCTTTAACAAAAGGAAGTGTATAGTCTATTTTAGCATTTCCAATAAAACGACGAATTTCTGCGGTGTTGTCTACTAAGTTTAACAAAGCCAATGGATTTGTTGGAGCTAAGTTAAATTTGTTTCCAGTTGCAGCATCAATCCATGTTGAGTATCCTCCATATTTAGAGTTTGCATCGTATACTGATTGCGTTGGGTCATATCCAACAGCAGCACCAATAGCTCCTCTATCTGCAAATTTATTTTCAATATAAGAACCATTTGCATTTAAGTCAATTTTTAAAGCGTTGTCTAAAAATTTTGGGTTTAAAGATATTTTAGCAGTAGTACGTTTAAATTCATCCGTTTTTAAAACACCTTCAGTATCTGTATAACCAAAAGAAACACGGTAAGGAATGTTACCTGTACTTCCTGAGATACTTAATGAGTTGTCATTACTTACAGCTGTTGTGTAAATTTCTTCTTGCCAATTGGTGTTTGAAGAACCTAAGCGAGCCATGGCATCTTCATCTCCTAAGCTATTTACCAAATTAGTAAACTGAGAAGCGTCTAAAACCTTTACATAATCATTTACAGTAGAGATAGATGTATTAGTGTTAAAACTAACTTTAATATCTTGGTTTAGTTTTCCTTTCTTGGTGGTAATCATAATTACCCCGTTTGCAGCTCTTGATCCAAAGATTGCAGTAGATGAAGCATCTTTTAAAACCGTCATCGATGCAATATCTGCTGGGTTGATTGAGTTCAATACGTTTCTTGAACCACCTACGCCACCATCACTCATTGGAACACCATCTACAACGATTAATGGATTTGATGTTAGAGATAAAGAACCAGTTCCTCTAATTCGGATACTTTGTCCTTCTCCAGGAGCTCCACCACCAGAGGTGATTTGTACACCTGCAACTTTACCTTGTATTAATGATTGAGCAGAAACTACTGGTCCTTCATTAAAATCGTCAGAGTTTACTAAGTTAACAGAACCTGTTAAATCTTTTTTACGTGCTGTTCCATATCCAATAACAACAACCTCATTCAATGCTTGCGCATCTTCTTTTAAAGAAACATTTACTGTTGCTTGTCCATTAAAAGTAATGCTTTGGGTTTGGAATCCCATGTAAGTAAATACGATAACATCACCTTTGTTAATATTCGATAGTGTGTAATTTCCATCAAAATCTGTAGAGGCTCCCTTGGCAGTCCCTTTTACTATAATGCTCACTCCTGGTAATCCTGTTCCAGTAGCTTCTTCTAATACAGTACCCGAAACTGTTTGCTGTGCAAACATGCTTAGGGGTGCTAGTAGTAGCGCAATTAAAAAAATTCTAAAATTTTTCATGTATTTAAAAATTAATTAATGATAAATTGTTTGATAATTGTTGTTTACTAAATTTTACATTTCACATCCCGAAGGTACAAACTAAGTTAATTGATGCGGGTTTGAGGAGTTTTTTAGAGGTCACTACAACGGTTGCGTGTTCATAACTTTAACGCTATAACGTTGTAGTAACTTTTAGTAGTTTTATGCAAAACTAAATAAAAATATTTTTATTTAGGATTTTTAGTGATATTTATCATTATTTTAGAATTAAATTAGGTTTGTTTTTTCGCTGGTTTTCTAGGTTTATAACGTTTTAGTAGTCTCTTATTTGTACAAATACAGTATATTTGTAGCAGGCAACTTTTAAGAATTAAACTTCAAATTAGGAGGTTATTTTTTTGTTAGTTGTTTAATTGCTTGAATTTAACCCTGTAAGAGGATTTTGAGATATGCATATCTCTTGATTTTTGTATTATACCGTTATTCCAGTATCTATTTAAAAAAAGTTAACATTTAATTCACACCCACATGAAGCAGCGTATCACCCTTAAAAAAATAGCCAAAGAATTTGGAGTTTCTATTTCTACAGTTTCAAAGGCATTGAAAGATAGTCATGAAATAGGGGAAGATACACGTGAAAAGATTCAGGCTTTCGCAAATTATTACAATTACAAGCCTAATAGTTTGGCCTTGCAACTTCGAAACCAAAAAACATCGGTTATCGGAGTGATTATTCCAGAGATAGTACATCATTTTTTCTCAACAGTGATAAGGGGAATTGAGGTGTTTTCAAACGAAAAAGGATATAATGTAATGGTCTGTGTATCCAATGAGTCTTATGAAAAAGAAGTGTCTAATATTAATGTGTTGACCAATGGGAGTGTAGATGGATTAATTATTTCTATGGCAAGAGAAACGCAAGAAAATAGGGATTATAAGCATTTTAACTCTTTAATTGATGACGATTTTCCGCTGGTTTTATTCGATCGTGTTAATGATAAAATAAATTGTGATAAAGTGACGATAGATGATGTAGGAGGAGCTTATAAAGCGACCAATCATTTAATAAATACAGGCGCAAAACGCATTGCTATGTTAACAACGATGGAATATGTTTCTGTTGGTGCACTACGTACAAAAGGGTATCTGAAATCCCTAGAGAAACACGATATAGCAGTAGATAAGGAATTGATTTTTAAAATTGATGATCATTTAAATTTAGAGGACCAAATTGCAGAAATTTTTGAAGGTGATAATCCTCCAGATGCAATATTGGCTGTAAACGAAATATACGCTGCGATCGCTTTACAGGTGGCTAAATCTAAAGGACTTGTAGTTCCTGACGACCTGTCTATTATAGGTTTTACCAGTGGCTTGATTTCAAAATATACCTCTCCGCCATTGTCTATGGTAGAGCAGCATGGGTTTTTAATGGGGCAGCAAGCCGCGGAGTTACTGATTAAAAGAATAGAAAGCGAGGGGACTTATGAGTATAAAAAAGAAGTACTGTCAGCCAATCTAAAAATTAGACAATCAACAAAAAAAGACTAATTTATTAGTTATTTCATATTTTTTATTACCTTTGTCCAGTAAAAGAGATTTTACATCTTTACTGAATTTCACACTTCACACCCAAAATACCCGAAAGGAATTTCCCTTTTGGTTATAATCATTTTAATATTTTTTTATGGAAAAACAGAAACTACGTTTCTGGGAAATCTGGAACATGAGTTTTGGTTTCTTAGGAATTCAATTTGGGTTTGCACTTCAAGGTGGATTTATGTCGAGGATATTCCAAACATTAGGAGCGGAAAAAGACGCCATTCCAATGTTGTGGATTGCAGCGCCCTTAACGGGATTATTAGTGCAGCCGATTATTGGATATTTAAGCGATAAAACGTGGAGTCCAAGATGGGGAAGAAGAAAACCATATTTTTTAATTGGTGCGGTGTTAAGTTCAATTGCTTTGTTAATTGTTCCTCACTCTCCAGTATTATGGGTTGCAGCAGGATTATTATGGATACTAGATGCCTCCATTAACATTTCAATGGAACCTTTTAGAGCATTGGTGGCAGATAATTTACCGAAATCACAACGTTCATACGGATTTGTAGTACAAACCTTAATTATAGGGATTGGGACGTGGATAGCGAGTAATTTGCCTTGGGCCATTTCTAAATTGGGAGTCAGTGATGAAGCGGCAATTGGTGTTGTACCAATGTCTGTAAAAGTGGCATTTGCTATTGGAGCTGTGGTGTTTTTTGCGAGTATTGTTTATACGGTGATGACCACCAAGGAGTATCCGCCAGAAGATATGAAAGCTTTTGAAGAGGAGAAGAAAAAGAAAAATATGTTCTTAAAGGATATTAATGACAATATCTTAAGTATGCCTTTAACCATGAAAAGGTTAGGTGTCGTTCAGTTTTTTAGTTGGTTTGCCTTTTTTACCATGTGGTCTATGGCGAACCCTGCTTTAACAGAACATGTATTTCATACACCTGCACCTTTAGAAAGTGCCTATGACATGGCTACAACTGTTGGTCAAGATGCCTATATGGTAGCTAATACGGCTTTCCAAAAAGCATCGAACAGAGTTGGTTCATATATGGGAATTTATGGATTGTCTTCTATGGTATTTGCATTGATTTTAACATTTTATACTTCTCGTAAACGTATCAATAGAAAGTACGTACATATGTTCTCGTTGTTTTTAGGAGGACTTGGATTTATCTCTATGTATTTTGTGCCTTCGCCGGAATATTTAGCGGCATCGTTTGCACTTATTGGTTTTGCTTGGGGTAGTATATTATCGATGCCTTATGCGATGTTATCGAGTTCTGTGGATCCTAAAAAAATGGGAGTAATCATGGGGATATTTAACATGTTTATTGTAATTCCTCAAATTATTGCGGCTGTGGGTGGTATTAATTATATTTCAGGCCTTTTGGGCGAGGAAGCTATTAATGCTATGATTGTGGCCGGAATCAGTTTAATTATTGCAGGATTTAGTAATTTATTAATTACCAATAAAGAAGCTATTTCCTACCAATCAACAAATGAGTAATATGAAAGAGAAAGCTTTTATTTTCGATTTAGACGGTGTAATTGTAGACACCGCAAAATACCACTTTTTAGCGTGGAAGAACTTAGCAAATGAACTAGGATTTGATTTTACAGAAGCCCAAAACGAATTGTTAAAAGGGGTGAGTCGTGTAAAATCATTAGAAATAATATTGAATATTGGTAACGTAACCCTTTCTGAGGAAAAAACACAAGCGTTTTTAGTAAAGAAAAACGAAGAATACTTGGCGTTTATCAATAAAATGACGGCAGATGAAATTTTACCTGGCGTGTTAAAAGTATTGACATTTTTAAAAGAAAATAATATTCCTTTTGCTTTAGGATCGGCTAGTAAAAATGCCCGATTTATTTTAGAACAAGTAGGAATTATTAATTTGTTTGATGCCATTGTAGATGGTAATGATGTGAGTAAAGCAAAACCAGATCCAGAAGTGTTTTTAATTGGAGCTGAGAAATTAAATGTAGCCCCTGAGAATTGTGTAGTTTTTGAAGACGCAATAGCAGGAGTGGAAGCAGCAAACAATGCAGGTATGCTTAGTATCGGTATTGGAAGCGAAGATGTGTTAACAGAAGCAAACTCGGTATTTGAGTCTATGGACCAAATGTCAGATGCCTTTTTGAACAATCTTATTAAATAAGGAAGAAATGAATAAAGATTATATAGTAGCAGATAAGTGGTCTATAATTGAAGAAGGTTTCAATGATGACCATATAAAAGCCTCTGAGAGTTTATTTAGTATCGGTAACGGTGCTATGGGACAAAGAGCAAATTTTGAAGAAGATTTTACCGGGAGTACGTTTTTAGGAAACTATATAGGTGGTATTTATTATCCTGACAAAACACGTGTTGGATGGTGGAAAAATGGATATCCAGAGTACTTTGCAAAAGTATTGAACGCCCCTAACTGGGTGGGAATGCACTTAAAAATAAATGAAGTAGTATTTGACTTAAACTTGTGTGAAGTAAGCGATTTTAAACGCGAACTAAATATGCAAGAAGGATGGTTGAGTCGTTCGTTTTCTGCAAAATTAAGTAATGGAAATATTGTTAAAATTGAAGCGCAACGTTTTTTAAGTATTAAACGTGATGAGGTTGGTGCAATCAAGTATTCTGTAACTGCTGAAAATTTTGAAGGGAAGGTTGAATTTGCTCCTTATATTGATGCTGGTATCATGAATGAAGATGCCAACTACGATGAATTTTTCTGGGAGATTTTAAGTCAATCTGAATCAGAAAATGAAGGATGTATTGTTTCTAAAACCTTAAAAACTGAATTTGCAGTAGCTACCGCTATGAAAATTGAGTTTGAAAAGAACGGAACGGTTATTACAGCTCCAAAAAACACACAATTAGATGCGAAGAAGATTACATTTTCTTATGCTTTTGATCTTGTAAAAGGAGAGACAGTAACAATGTTTAAATACGCTTCAAGTACAAGTTCTTTGAACCATTCAGAAGACGCTATTGTGTCAGAAGGTTATAAAAACGTACAAGAAGCAGCTAGTTTAGGGTACAATGCTTTGTTAGCAGAGCAAGTGGCTGAATGGGCTAGTATTTGGGATATGGCGGACATCGTAATTGAAGGTGATGTAAAAGCACAACAAGCGATTCGTTTTAATATCTTCCAATTAAACCAAACCTATTTAGGAAAAGATGCTCGTTTGAACATCGGTCCTAAAGGATTTACTGGAGAGAAATACGGAGGAAGTACCTATTGGGATACCGAAGCGTATTGTATTCCTTTTTATATGAGTACTAAAGATGCAGGAGTAGCCAAAAACTTATTGATGTATCGTTACAATCAATTAGACAGAGCTATTGAAAATGCAGCCAAATTAGGATTTACTGATGGTGCAGCATTGTATCCAATGGTAACGATGAATGGTGAGGAATGTCACAATGAATGGGAAATTACGTTTGAAGAAATTCACCGTAATGGAGCTATGATTTATGGTATTTATAGCTATGTAAACTATACACAAGATTTTGATTACGTACGTGATTTTGGAATTGAAGTAATGGTAGGTGTGTCTCGTTTTTGGCAACAAAGGGCGACATTCTCTATGGACAAGAATCAATTTGTGATTTTAGGAGTTACCGGACCAAATGAATACGAAAACAACGTAAACAATAACTTTTATACGAACTACTTGGCGCAATGGAGTATTGAATACACCATGCAGTCTTTAGAACGTATCAAAAAAGAAGCACCAGAAAAATATACAGCTGTTTTAGCGAAATTAAACTTGACAGATGCTGAATTGGCAAAATGGAAAGCAGTAGCTAGTAATATGTATTTACCATACAGCGAAAAAGAAGGTGTGTATTTACAACAAGACGGATTCTTAGACAAGGAATTGATTCCTGTGGAGGATTTAGCCGTAGAAAATCGTCCTATTAACCAGAAATGGTCTTGGGATAGAATTTTACGCTCTTGTTATATTAAACAAGCGGATGTATTACAAGGAATGTTCTTTTTCGAAAATAAATTTGATAAAGAAACCATCGAAAAACACTTCGATTTTTATGAGCCATTAACCGTTCATGAATCGTCATTGTCTCCATGTGTACACTCTATTATGGCGGCTTATATTGACCGTATGCCTAAGGCTTATGAGCAATATTTACGTACAGCTCGTTTGGATTTAGACGATTATAACCACGAAGTTCACGAAGGATGTCATATTACAAGTATGGCTGGAACTTGGATGGCAATCGTACAAGGTTTTGGAGGAATGCGTATTTGGGAAGATGGAAAACTAACTTTCAATCCACAAATTCCAACAGAATGGACTTCTTATTCGTTTAAAATTAACTTTAGAGGACAAATTATTAGAGTTTATAAGAGTCAGACTGAATGTAAATTTTACGACGAGTCAGATAATGAAATAGCTATTGAAACGTTGAGCGTAAACGCTTAATTTTTTAATTTTTAGAGAACATTTCATGTGTCTGTTTTATTTAGTTAAATCGGAAACATGGAATGTTTTTTTTATTGCTTAAATTTAAGCAATGTACAAACCAAGAGTTAACCCCCTTTTTTAGTAGGATAGTGCAAGTAAATGAACCATTATTTTTGTTTGCATCATCGTACAAAAACTTAAATATCTACAGTATGAAACAGTTCCTATATTGCCTAGTATTTCTTGTTGTTACTCAAATGAGTGCACAACAAATTCAAAAAGTTGAACCACCAGTTTGGTGGGTTGGTATGCAAAATACCGAATTAGAATTGATGATTTATGGCGAAGATATCGCCTCTTTTACACCATCAATCAAATCAAAAAAAATTACAGTTACTGGAATCACCAGGACTGAAAATAAGAATTACCTATTTTTAAAGCTTGAATTAAAGCATGCAAAGGCAGGAAAGTTTGATATTAAATTCAAGAAAAAAAGTACGAAAGGTTTTTCTTATACATATGAACTTAAAGCGAGGGATTTAACGCAAAAACACGTTGGGTTTAACAGTAGTGATGCTATTTATTTAATCACTCCAGATAGGTTTGTAAATGGAATCACGGAGAATGATGTTGTAGCAACCTTGTTAGAAAAAAAGATTGATAGAACGGATGATTATGGACGTCATGGAGGTGATATCACGGGGATTTCAAATAAGTTGGATTATATTCATGATTTAGGGTTTACTGCTATTTGGCCTTGCCCTTTATTAACCAATGATATGAAAGAGAGTTCTTATCATGGGTATGCTATGACAGACTTTTACGAAGTAGATCCACGATTCGGAACTTTAGCTGAATATGTTGATTTGTCAGATAAAATGACAAACAAAGGAATGAAATTAATCATGGACCAAGTAGCCAATCATATTGGATTAGAGCATTGGTGGATGAAGGACCTACCAGCTGTAGATTGGGTAAATTATCAAAAAGAATTTTTAAACGGTGAAACGATAATTACCAATCACAAGCGAACTACTGTCCAAGATTTGTATGTTTCTAAAAAAGACAAAGCCTTGCATACGGAAGGTTGGTTTGTGAGTGCAATGCCAGATTTGAATCAGAAAAATCCATTGTTAGCTACCTATTTAATTCAAAATAGTATTTGGTGGGTAGAAACCTTAAATTTAGGAGGGATTAGACAAGATACTTATCCATACCCAGATAAGAATTTTATGTCTGATTGGGCAAAAGCAATTATGACAGAATACCCTGCATTTAGTATTGTAGGAGAGGAGTGGAGTACCAATCCATTATTGGTTGGCTATTGGCAACAAGGAGCAAATAATAAAGATGGATATGAATCCAATTTAACTTCTACTATGGATTTTCCAATGCAAAAAGCAGTAGTTGATGGTTTGAATGAAGCTGAAACTTGGGGAACTGGTTTGGTAAAATTATATGAAGGATTGTCGAATGATTTTAGCTATGCAAATCCTGAAAAAATTATGATTTTCCCAGATAATCATGATATGGGACGCGTGTTTACGCAGTTAAAAGAAGACATTCCAAATACTAAAATGGCATTGGGGTATATGTTGAGTTTACCAAGAATTCCACAAGTATATTACGGAACCGAAATTTTAATGGAAAACACGGCGAAACCAGATGATCATGGTTTAATTAGAACCGATTTTCCTGGAGGTTGGGAAGGTGATGCTGTAAATGCATTTACTGGTGTTGGAATGAATGATGCACAATTAGATATGCAATTGTTCTTGAAAAAAATATTAAATTACAGAAAATCAAGTACCGCAATCCATACAGGAAAAACCATTCATTTTTCTCCTAGTAAAAACGTATATGTACTTGCTAGAGTATTAAATGATGAAACAGTAGTTATTGTTTTGAATAAAAATACGGACTCTTTTTCGTTGGATTTAAACCGATTTGAGGAATTGGGATTGGCTGGAAAAAAGTTGAAGAATGTGGTTTCAGAGGCTACATTTACCTGGAACGAGGTCTTAGAGTTGAATGCAAGAGGGTTTTATATGTTTACCACTAAATTATAGCGATGAGAAAGTTAACATTACTTACAATTGTATATTGTTTGCTTGGTGTTTGGGGATATGCCCAAAATTCCGATCGTGTTTATGAGAGTGCTGAGAAGGAGTCTGGAACCTTGTTTGTGTATACAAATGATGGACATTATGAGATTGTTCCATATTCGAATCAAATTATAGAAACTACTTTTCTGCCAAAAGGAGCCGCAGCACATAAAGCTTCGCATGCCGTGGTATTAAAACCAATAGGCAAGTTTAAGATAAAAGAATCTAAAACGGAGGTGCGTTTACTAACTAAAGGATTGGAAGTTCTAATTACAAAAACACCTTTTCAAATCTCTTACCTATATGATAAGGAGCAAGTGATTGCAGAGAATTTGGGCTATTCAAAAAATGAGACCCATGAATTGCTGAATTTTGAATTGACTTCTGATGAGGTGTTGTACGGAGCAGGAGCACGTGTCTTGGGTATGAACAGACGTGGAAACCGTTTGCAGTTGTACAACCGTGCACATTATGGCTACGAAACACATTCAGAATTGATGAATTTTACCATGCCTATCGTGGTTTCTTCAAAAAAATACATGATGCATTTTGACAATGCAGCCATAGGGTATTTGGATTTGGACAGTCAGAAAAATAATAATCTAACTTATGAAACAATAAGTGGACGTAAAACCTATCATGTTATTGTAGGAGATACTTGGGAGAATTTAATCGATAATTATACCGATTTAACGGGGAAACAACCGATGCCTCCACGTTGGGCTTTGGGAAATTTTTCGAGTAGATTTGGCTATCATTCTCAAGCAGAAACTACCGCTACCATAGATAAATTTAAAAAAGAAGAAATTCCGGTGGATGCTATTATCCTAGACTTGTATTGGTTTGGGAAAGACATGAAAGGGAATATGGGGAACTTTGAATTCTTAAAAGATTCTTTTCCGGATCCTAAGAAAATGATTGCTGATTTAAAACAAAAGGGGGTAAAAACAGTGTTGATTACAGAGCCTTTTGTATTGACTACTTCTAAGAATTGGCAAAATGCGGTAGACAATAAAGTATTGGGAACAACTACAGAAGGAGTACCGTTTACTTACGATTTTTATTTTGGAAACACTGGATTGATAGATGTCTTTAAACCAGAAGGGAAAGAATGGTTTTGGAATGTCTATAAAAAATATGCCGATTATGGTGTCAAAGGATGGTGGGGAGACCTAGGAGAACCAGAAGTACATCCAAGCGAATTACAACATGCCATTGGATCTGCCGATGAAGTACATAATATTTATGGACATCAATGGGCTGGATTAATTAGTGATGGTTACAAAGAATTTTTTCCAAACGAACGACCGTTTATTTTAATGCGTGCTGGTTATGCCGGATCACAGCGCTATGGATTAATTCCATGGAGTGGTGATGTAAACAGAACTTGGGGTGGATTAAAACCACAAACAGAAATTTCTTTACAAATGGGATTGCAAGGTATTGGATACATGCATTCAGATTTAGGTGGTTTTGCAGGAGATACAAAAGATGCAGAATTGTACACACGTTGGTTACAGTATGGAGTTTTTCAACCAATTTACCGTCCACATGCACAAGAAAATGTGCCTTCGGAACCAGTATTTTGGGATGCTAAAACAAAGGGGTTGGCGAAGCAATCTATTGAGTTACGCTACCAGTTGTTGCCGTATAATTACACCTTAGCTTTTGAAAATTCCAGCACAGGATTGCCTTTAATGCGTCCATTGTTTTTTGAGAAAAATGCAACTAAGAAAGCTTTTGAAATAGCAAACACCTACTTATGGGGACATGAATTTTTAGTGAGTCCGATTGTAAATCCAGGTGTAAAAACCAAAGAGATTTCTTTTCCAAAAGGAAGTACTTGGTTTGATTTTTATACAGATAAACAATTTAATGGAGG
>Ga0209292_1001371_pt1 | contig 29835 bp, 27 predicted proteins | sample GOMGulsemesocosm_2_FD_184634 | JGI IMG/M metagenome (GOLD analysis project Ga0209292, IMG submission 184634) | Methane-oxidizing microbial communities from mesocosms in the Gulf of Mexico - GOM9C Gulf of Mexico (SPAdes) (version 2) | ecosystem: Environmental > Aquatic > Marine > Cold seeps... | reverse complement strand
ATCATCCACGGTGATCGTGAATATTTGCTGGGTTTTAACGATACTGAACACCCGCTGGCTTTACAGCTAGGCGGTAGCACACCCGCTGATTTAGCTGAGTGCAGTAAAATCGCACAGGATTGGGGTTATGACGAGGTCAACCTGAACGTAGGCTGCCCCAGTGATCGTGTGCAAAACGGTGCCTTTGGTGCCTGCCTGATGGCCAAGCCTGAGCTAGTAGCCGAATGCCTGCACACCATGCAGCAAGCCGTCGATATTCCCGTGACGGTCAAACACCGCATAGGCATTGATGACCTGGATAGTTACGAATTACTGCACCGTTTTATTGAAACAGTTAGCAGCGCTGGCTGTTCAACTTTTCTGGTTCATGCCCGTAAAGCCATTTTGCAGGGACTGAGCCCCAAACAAAATCGCGAAATCCCACCGCTTAAATATGATTGGGTGTATCGCATCAAAGAAGATTTCCCCGAACTGGAAATCATCATTAACGGTGGTATTAAAACACTCACAGAAACACAGGCTCACCTTGAACACCTTGATGGCGTGATGATTGGCCGTGAGGCTTATCACAACCCCTATATTTTGGCTGAAGCCGATGCCCTGTTATTTAATGACCACTACGACATGCCGGATCGTCAGGAAATTCTGCGGCAGTTTTTACCCTATGTAGAAAAAGAAATGGCAAACGGCATACGCCTGACCCACATGAGCAAACACGTACTTGGGCTTTTCCATGCACAACCCGGCGGGCGTAAATTCCGCCAATACATCAGCGAAAATGCCTTTAAACCGGGAGCAGGCATTGAAGTTCTGGAAAATGCCGCCAAATTAATTAACTAAGCCCCAGAGCATGACTATAATCAAGGGTTATAGGCCAAACCTGCCATACCCTCTGAAGTTACGGGTTTAGCCCAACAGTCCAATTCGTTTATTCAAAGAGATGCACACGTGACAACTAGCAACAAACTAGAACAGCTTAAAAGCATGACCGTGGTAGTCGCCGATACCGGCGAAATTAACGCCATGAAAGCCTACCAACCCAAAGATGCTACCACCAACCCTTCCCTGCTTTACAAGGTGGCGCAAAACCCTGAATACACCCACTACATCGTTGATGCCGTTGAATGGGCCAAGCAACAGGGCGGTTCTGAAGAGCAACGTTTGGAAAACACGCTGCACAAGTTTGCTGTTAATATCGGCACCGAAATTCTTAATATTGTACCGGGCCGCGTTTCGACTGAAGTAGATGCACGCTTATCCTTTGATACCGAAGCCACCATTGCTCAAGCGCAACGCTTAATTGAACTGTACCAACAGGTTGGTATTGGCAAAGAGCGCATCCTGATCAAGATTGCTTCTACCTGGGAAGGCATTAAAGCGGCAGAACAGCTGGAAAAACAGGGCATCAACTGTAACCTGACGCTGCTGTTCAGCTTCACTCAAGCAGTTGCCTGTGCCGAAGCCGGCATTACCCTGATCTCACCGTTTGTGGGCCGTATTCTGGACTGGTTCAAAAACAATACTGGCCGTGATCATTACCCTGCCGCCGATGATCCCGGTGTTATTTCAGTGTCGCGCATCTACAACTATTACAAACAGTTTGGCTATAACACCGTCGTCATGGGTGCCAGCTTCCGCAACGCCGGTGAAATCGAGCAACTGGCTGGCTGTGATCGCCTGACAATCAGCCCACAGTTGATGCAAGAACTTCAGGAAGACACCGGCACGCTGCAACGCCAATTATCACCTGAAACAGCGCCCGCCTGTGAACGTCACCCTGAAATCACCGAGCACAGTTTCCGCTGGTTACTTAACGAAGATGCAATGTCCACAGAAAAACTGGCCGAAGGCATTCGTAACTTTGCCGCAGATCAGGGCAAACTGGAACAATTCATTACCGATATGGACTGCTACAGTGATCGAGCAAATCAGGCAGTTCTTTAACAACAACCTCTCCATGGACGCGGGGGGGGCTGCCCCCCGCGATGACCATACCCTCAAACTGACCACGGCGGCATTGCTGATTGAAGTGTCCAGAGCGGACTTCGAACTTGATGGCGCCGAAAAAGCCAGCATCGTTGACACCCTTCGCACCACTTTCAAACTGAACGCCGTTGAGCTCGATTCTTTGGTAAAAATGGCCGAAGGCGAAGTTCAACAAAGCACATCGCTGTACCAATTCACCCGGCTGGTGAATGATTTTTACGACTACGAAGAGAAGTTAATGCTGATCAGCTCGATGTGGCAGGTAGCCTTTGCTGATAACAATCTTGATCGTTATGAAGAGCATCTAATTCGCAAGGTGGCCGAACTTACCTACGTCAGCCATCAGGACTTTATTCGTCTCAAGCAAACAGCGCGTGCAGTTCAAACTAATGGACAAACATCTGAGATTTAACGTCTAAGGGAAAGATCCCTCACACAAGGTGAATTGTGGCTTCATCACAAGAGAAGGTGCGCTGGGGCATGCATTCGCGATGACATGAATTGGGTTCAACTGGGCTGATAAGGGTAGGTTTCATTTGCGATGCTATCAGTAGATTTTCTGACTTTCGCCATCCCGCCCCTTGTCATTTTGACCAAAGGGCGAAATCTTTGATTTATCGAAAAGTTTGAAGTCTAACGCCTGCGAATAAAGATCCCTCGCCTTCGCTCGGGATGACAAGAAACTGAAATCAGGACGATTCCAGCATGCTGACCAACTCCTGAAACTTGGCCTTATTATCGTCGCTTAACCCCATCAGGATTTTATGTGCTTCAAGCACCTGCTCCTTGGTATCCTGCTCTGACGCCTCCATGCACGGCAATTCATCAAGGTTATCTTCACCATCGATACGGTCTTCGATGATATTAAACACCTGATCAAAACTCATGCTGAGTAGCAAGCGGGTAATATCTTCGGATATGGAGATAATTGAGGGTTTCCAGCCATAGGTTTTTTGCGTGAGAATGGAAATTTTAGCCAGAAAACCTAACGAGGTGCTGTCAATACCCTGCGTCTCGGTCAGATCAATAAATACCGCCTGCAACTCAGGTTCAGCAATCATTTTTTCAAGGAAAATATCCAGCGCCGCACACAGCGTCAGGCGTACATCGCCTTGAAACTTAAGTACATATACGCCGTTATTTTTTGCGACAAGAATCTTACCGGAACTCATAATTATTATTTAGACCGTTTTTAAACTCAGTATTGAAATATCATCAGGTGCACGACGAACTTTGTCCTCACCAAAACTTTGGACCATTAGATCAACACGATGATCGGTTTCTTTAACCATTTCCAGTAACCGTGCTTCTTTTTCCTTCAAACTCTTCTGCGGCATAATCTCCAGCACGCCATCGGAAAATACCGTCAATCCAAACTTTTTCGGCAACGGCATGTAGTGATCTTCATACTCCGCGCCTTCAAATAACCCTACCGGCAAACCGCGCCCTTCCAGAAAATATGCGTCGTCACCTGTTGTCATGATAGCCTGCGGAAAATGACCGCCATAACTGTAATTGAGTTGACGGGTTTCCTTGTCGATCACGCCAAGAAAAATCGTTAAATGTCGGCCTAAATCCGTATCCAGTAGATTCTTATTAACCCACTTCAGCATCCAGGCAGCGGAATTAACCTCACGCTTTTGGTCCTTTTGAAAATGTTTCCGTGAACGAATCGACAGTTGCTTCATCATCACAGTAACGAATGCAGAAGAAGCACCGTGCCCGGTCACATCGACCAGGAAAAATACCAGTTTGTTGTCACTGACCTGATGGTATTCGACATAATCACCGGACAGATAATCGGCAGGAATAATTCGGTGCGAAAATTTGTAGTCCATCAATCGATACGGCGATGGCGGCAACATACGCTGCTGCACCAGTTTACCCGCCTGCTGATCGGCCTGAACCTCTTCCAGGCGGCGCTGTAATTCGCGGTTTGCTACTTCCAACTGATCACGATACTTACGGTTCTCCAGCATCAGGTTCATACGCTTAAGGCTGTTACGTACCGAGAACAAAACCATTTCCGGATGAAAGGGTTTACGCAGATAATCCATCACATTAAGTTGTAGTGCTTCGCGTGTTTGTTCCGCATTACTACGTTGCGACAACACAATAACCGGCAGTTCCGAGTAGGTGGAACACAGATCTTTGAGCATTTTCAGAGGATCGGCATCTTTGATGCCAAGATCAAGAATAACCAGATCAACATGATTCCACTGGAGATAGGTTAATGCTGCGGGTAGGTCGCTGACCAGGGTGGTTTCATAGCCACCGTCGTGTAAACAGTCGACAATCAACTGCTGTGATTCCGGATCATCGTTAACGATTAACAGATGTTCACAATGACCGGTCAAGGGCGCACCCATATAGTGGAATGAAGAATAATCATCACTTTAAAAACGATTTTTATACCGGGTTTTTAGCCCTTGTTTATAGATGCAAACATACTCCCAAGCCGCAGCAGGTTCAAGCCGTTAAACAAAAAAACCGGCTCAAAGGCCGGTTTTTTCAAAGGTTTATGTATTGACGGATAAACGAAAGTTATTCCTCGTCAAAATCATCCGAAACAAAGTCGTCTTCGACGGCACCATCGGTCACCAAGAATTCACGACGCTGCAAATAAACATCACGAATAAAGCTATATTCATCACCCTGAATTAACTCTTCGGCAGCCAACAAATCAGCACGCGTATCAACCGCATCAACAATATAAACCGACCAACGCGTTTCATCATGATCGATATAAGCCTGCGGTACTGAGTAATAATCTGGGAACAAACCAATACCGTCTCGCACCGTGCTTGGGCCCAAGAATGGTAAGACAACATAAGGACCCGAACCAACTCCCCAGGCCGCTAACGTCTGCCCAAAATCTTCTTCATTACGATCAAAGCCCCAACCAGAGGCCACATCAAAAACACCCAGCACACCAACCGTACTATTGATCACAAAACGCATCACATCCGTGCCAGCATCCGCAAACTTAAACTGCAGCACATCATTCAGGAAATTTTTAGTCTCACCCAAGTTATCGAATACGTTACTAACCCCGTCATCTACAGGGTCCGGCGTCACCCAGTCATAACCTTTAGCTACAGGCTTTAGCACATAGGTATCTGCAAACTTGTTAAAACTAAAAATCGTGCGGTTAAAACCTTCCCATGGGTCATCCGGATTATCACCCGCATGTGCCGCTGCGGCACTCAGACAAAGTGCTACGCAACCAGCCATCAGACCTTTTTTAATTCCCTGTCTCTTAAATGTTCGTTCTGTCATTTCCCCTCCTCCATACATAGCAACGTAGTTTAGTTCAATACGTCGCTTTGTTAAGTGCAACTTCTAAATTTTTCTGCGAACCCCAAGCCGTTAGCTGGCAAGGCATACCCTAAACCTTCAATTCGTCCAACTTCTTTTGTAAGCGCTTGCCCGATATCGGCTGCGGTGTTCCCAGTGCCTGGGCATAAATAGAAACCCGGTATTCCTCCAGCATCCACCTAAACTGCTCAGCGGGTGCCGTATCCATGCCCTGGCTATCAAGCTTTTGATAGAGCGTTTCATAACGTTGCCAGAACTGTTCCAACTCGGCGCACCAGATTTTCTCTTTGGCCAGTTGGCCCGATAGTTTGTCCATGCGCTGCACAACGGCTTTTAGATAACGCGGATAATGTTGCAGCTGTTGCCAATGCACACGGGTTAAAAAGTGTGGCGCAAACAGCCGCTCAAGCTGCGTTTTAATGTCCGCGTAAACCGGCATCCAGGGCAACGACACCTGCCCGTTGAGCTTTTTGCTGATCTGATGATACGACTCACCAATGCTGTTCAAACGTTGCGCCATATCTGACGCATTGCTAACCAGCTCGCTTTTATTTCGTTCCAGGCACTCTTTAAACTGCTGCTCGCTGAGCGGTAGTTTCTGACCCTCAAGAAAGGTGCGATGAAAAGCCGCTTTGAGCAGATCATCCACCAAGGTTTTCTGGCTTTCCAGGCGATTGAAGAACAGCACGGTTTTATCCAGCTTCGGCAGGTTCTTCTGTAGATACTTCACCTGCTGTCCGCTCGCCAACATCAGTAAACGCAGTACGCCATCGGTGGAAATCTTCTCCGCACGTTCCTCGGTATCAGCCAGAATCAAACTCACGCTGTCACCGGCATCTTCGATGGCCGGATACGCCCGTAGCGACATGCCCGCCTGATGTACCTTAATGCTCTTGCCAAGGTCACCAAAATCCCAGCTTTTAATACCGCTGCGTTCTTCGGCGTGTTGTCCAGCGGTCTGCAAACTGTCGCTGACCTGTTGGCTAAACTGCTGCCGCAGTCGTTGTAGATCCCTGCCCTGCTGGACGACTTTGCCCTGCTCGTCCATCACACAAATATTGAAGTGATGATGCACTTCCAGGCGACTACTATCCCAACTATCAGCGGGTACTTCAATGCCCTTTAAACGCTTCAGCGCTAACCCCATTTTTTCGGTCAAGGACACGTTATCGGGTGCGATTTGCTCCAACACACTCGCCACCATATCGGGTACCGGCACAAAGTGTTTGCGTAACGTTTTAGGCAACGCTTTAATCAGCGCCGTGCATTTGTCCGCCAACATACCGGGCACTAACCACTCTAATCGATGGGCTGGCAATTGATTAAGCAGCCCCAGCGGTACCTTGAGCGACACGCCATCCTGCTCGGTGCCCGGCTCAAACTGATAGCTCATTTGCAGCTTCATGCCAGGCCATAAAAACACTTCCGGGAACTGTGCTTCATTGACGTGTGAAGCACTGTGCTTCATCAAATAATCACGGGTCAGAAACAGCTGATTATCATTGCCAGCGTCTAGTTTGATCCATTGTTCCAGCGCGACGGTGGTGGAAATATCCGCGGGCAGGCGTTCATCATAGAACTCATACAACACCAGATCATCGACCAGAATATCGCGACGGCGGGACTTATGTTCCAGTGCTTCAATATCAGCCAGCAATTTGCGGTTGTTCGCCAAGAAACGAGCGCGGGCGCGTAAATCACCTTCGACCAGGGCTTCTCGAATGAAAATCTGCCGCGCTTCCACCGGATCAATGCGTGCAAAATCAACGCTGCGTCGATTCACAATAATCAAGCCATACAGGCTGACCTGCTCATAGGCCACCACCTGACCGCGCTTCTTCTCCCAGTGCGGTTCGGAATGGCTGCGCTTCACCAGATTCATCGCCAGCGGCTCAACCCAGGCCGGATCAATTTTGGCGTTAATACGGGCGTAAAGTTTGGTGGTTTCCACCATCTCGGCAGACATCAGCCATTTCGGCGCTTTCTTAAACTGGCCGGAACCCGGGAAGATATAAAACTGCCGGTTACGCGCGCCCTTATATTCCTTTTGCTCCTGCTTTTCGCCCAAGTTACCCAGCAAACCGGTGATCAACGAACGGTGCACGGAATCGTAATCGGCCGCCTCGCTGTTGAGCGTAAACTTCATGTCCTTGCACACCAGCAGCAACTGACGGTGCAAATCACGCCATTCACGAATGCGCAGGTAATTCAGGAAATACTTCTTACAGTATTTGCGGAACTGGTTCTGCGTCATATCCTCGCGCTGTTCTTCAATACTGTTCCACAGGTTCACAAAACTGAGGAAATCCGAATCCTCATGCACATAAGCTTTATGCCTTTCATCGGCGGCCTGCTGCTTGTCCAGCGGACGTTCACGCGGATCCTGAATGGTCATTGCCGAAGCAATAATCAATACTTCCGTCAGACCACCATTACGACTGGCGGCAATCAACATACGCGCAATACGCGGATCGACCGGGAAACGTACCAGCTGTTTACCAATCGTAGTGATTTGGCGCTTTTCATTCACCGCACCTAATTCGGTCAGCAGCTGATAACCATCCTTGATGGCGCGATTATCGGGCGCATCCAGAAACGGGAATTTGCTGATATCGCCCAGCCGCAGATTGATCATCTGCAAAATTACCGAGGCCAGGTTGGTGCGCAGAATCTCCGCGTCGGTAAACTCGGGCCGGTTGTCAAAATCTTCCTCTTCGTAGAGGCGAATACACACCCCTTCCGCAACACGACCACAACGACCCTTACGCTGATTAGCGCTGGCCTGGGAGATCGATTCAATCGGCAGACGCTGTACCTTGGAGCGTGAACTGTAGCGGCTGATGCGCGCAAAGCCGGGATCAATCACATAACGAATGCCCGGCACGGTCACCGAGGTTTCCGCCACGTTAGTCGCCAGAATAATGCGTTGCCCACGGTGCGCCTGGAACACGCGATTCTGCTCCGAGGCACTCAAGCGTGCATACAGCGGCATGACTTCGGTGTGCGGATAATGCTGATCACTCAGCAGTTTGGAAATGTCGCGAATATCGCGCTCGCCACTGAGGAAAATCAGAATATCGTTGGGGCCGGAACGACGCGGCAGCGCACGGATGGTTTCCACGGCCTCAAGAATCGAGGCGCCCACACCGTCAGTTTTGGCTTCTTCACTTTCGATGGGCGGCTGATAAATCAGATCTACCGGGAAGGTTCGTCCGCTGACTTCAATCACCGGCGCGCCGTCAAAATGCTTGGAGAAACGCTCCAGATCGATGGTCGCCGAAGTAATAATCAGCTTTAAATCCGGGCGTTTGGGTAACAGCGTTTTCAGATAACCGAGCAGGAAATCAATGTTAAGGCTGCGCTCGTGCGCCTCATCAATAATCAGCGTGTCGTATTTATACAGGTAGGGATCATGCTGCGTTTCGGCCAGCAGAATACCGTCCGTCATCAACTTGATTTGCGTAGTTTCGCTAACCTGATCGGTAAAACGCACCTGAAAACCCAGCTGCTTACCGACTTCAACCTTCAGCTCCTCCGCGATTCGGGTTGCCACCGAGCGCGCCGCCAAACGACGCGGCTGGGTATGACCAATCATGCCGGTAATGCCACGGCCTAATTCCAGACAGATTTTAGGAATCTGCGTGGTTTTACCCGAACCCGTTTCACCGGCGATCACTACCACCTGATTATTGGCGATGGCTTCGGCAATTTCGTCGCGCTTCTGTGAAATCGGTAAGTTTTCCGGAAACTCAACCGCAGGCGACGAAGCTTTACGCAGCTCAACCTGATCCATAGAGTTCTGAACAGCCTGCTCAAGCTGCGCCAGATTCATGCCGCTGTGCTTAGAACCTCGACCCTTTCCGCCCCGGCCCTTCCCTTTGCCCTGCTCTTTGCCTTTCTCTCTACCTTTTTGGGGCTGATTTTGAGACTTGTTCTGAAGCTGTGCTTGAGGCTTAGCCAGGCGCTGCAACTGAGCACGCAGACGATGTTTATCCTTGATCATGCACTGATCAATCTGCTGCGCAATTTGTTGCGTAAGCTCTGCGGTAAGCTGCGGCGTTTGCTGCGGGTCTAGTTCGGGTGGTTGTTCAGGAGTCATGTCAAAGCTTGGTTGGGTTTATAAAGTGCTGGCGCACACTATCTAAATTCTCTACATTAGCCTCAAAAGAATAAGCGAGGCACATAATGCAGCATCTTGAAAATTTTACTTTTGATGAATTATCCGTTGGCGATCAAGCCAGCACCGAACGTACGCTGGTCGAAAAGGATTTAATCCTGTTTGCCGCGGCCTCCGGGGATGTTAACCCAATCCATCTGGATGCGGATTATGCCGCCAAAACCCCCTTTAAACAACGCATCGCCCACGGTATCTGGTCCGGTTCGCTGATCTCTGCAACCATCGCCACCGTCATGCCGGGCCCTGGCTCCGTTTACCTAGGCCAAAGCCTGAAATTCCTTCGCCCCGTCGTACTGGGTGACACGCTGAAAATCTCTCTCGAAATTATCAGCAAAAACGAACGTAAGAAGAGTGTAGAGATTCAGTGCACCGTCACCAACCAGGATGGCAAAGCCGTGGTTAAAGGTGTGGCTGATGTGTTGGCGCCGACTGAAAAACAGAAAGTTGAACGGCCGCAATTGCCGGATATTACGCTGGGTTAACCTCTCTGGCCGTAACTTTATCAAGCTAATAACATAGAGGCCCGAATTCAGTCTGGCCTCTATAAAGATAAAATACGGAAAGGTAATTTTTAAAAAACCTTATCTTGAAAATATTTCCATTTGAATACGAAACTCAGCCCCTGGTTCGCAATTAACCACATCAACCTTACCACCCATCGCGCTGACCAATTGCTGCACCAGCGCTAGACCAATACCGGTGCCAACCGTTTCACGAGTCAGTTCATTTTCGCTTCGGTAAAACAGTTTGAAAATTTTCTTCATTTGATCGGCGGCAATACCGGGGCCGTAGTCTCGCACCGAGAATTGAATTTTGCCGTCCTGCATGAGCTGGTAACGAATATCAACACGCTTCGATTCGGCATTGGCTGAAAATTTGATGGCGTTATCCACCAGATTAATAAAAATCTGGATGAACCCGTCGATGTCTATGTTGATTTGCTGGTCATCAACTGACGAGTCACCGTCCATTGATAACTCAAAGCCCGACGCTTCAAGCTGTGATTCCAAACGGGGTTTTAAGTCTCTAAGCGCCTCACCAACCGTCATGTTCCCCAGTTTTGCTGCTTGTTCATTACGTGACATGCGCGCGAGCTGCAATACGTTATTGATCAGCCGTGTTAAGCGCTCGGATTCATGAAAAATAAAATCGTAATAGGTCTTCTTCTTCTCTTCATTGGCCCAGCCTTCGCGCAACATTTCACCGTACATCCGAATCGAGGTTAACGGTGTTTTGAGCTCATGACTCACCGCTGACACAAAATCCTGTTGCTGCCTTGCCAGTGCAATCTGGCGTATGCCTAAGCGATACAACATCAGCAACCCGCCAACCAACACAATAGCCAAAACCAGCGCCGCCCAAATGATCACCTGCCCTCCTGCACCGATAGGTAATCTCGCCAGTGTATAAATCAATTCGATATCACCGAAAGGCGCAATGAGGCGGCTTTGGTAGAGCAAATCACTTTCTGTTCGGCTGGCGCTTGGTTGATATTCCCGGCTGTATTGCGCGGCAAGGTTCTGTAAAACCGCGCCTTGATAAGTCACGATTAATTTACTCATTGAAGACAGACTGGATTCGCGAAACGCCGGAGTGATCAATTGATCGATAAAGGCATTCTGATCAATCAACAACCCTTGAATAGTCCGCTCGCCGTTCTGCCACACGCGGCGAAACAGCACAAAATGCCCGCTATCGAGCAGTGCAAACTCCATCGGGTCGACTTCGCTTTCGAAGGTTCGAATTCTAGCTACTTGCTGATTCAACGCCTGCTTGGTTAAATCGAACTCACCCTCTGTCAAACTAGCCTGACTCTTTTCCAGCGTTGCAGCCTCTGCAATATCTATCTCTGGCAGGTTTACCTTTTCCTTACGTGAGCTCTTGGTTTCCCGTTGTTTTTTAGCCGTGAGTTTCTGGGCGAGTTTCGACTCTTCGGCCTGCTTAGCCGCCACCTGATAACGGTCTTCCAGTTTTAAATCTTTCACCTGCTCTGCAGCCGAGCGGCTATCTTCGGGAGATTTCAGGTTTTTGCTTGTTAGCTCGTCAAAAACAGACTGCCCCTGGCTATCTGTAGAGCTGTCGTCATAACGATAGCTATCATTGTCTGATCGCTCAGCACTCGAAGAGAAGCTTGCGATTTCAGGGGCAGAAGCCACGCTCGCCTCTTCACGCCCTGCTGCCTCCTGCTCGGCTTCAACTCTGCCAAGGGCGAGGCTAGCGGGAGCATCGCTTTTGCGAACTAGACGGTTGGTATCAAGAATGCCGCGTATGCGAGCTTCCTGTTGCTGGCGTTGCTGCAACTCAATCGAAGAGATACCGTAATCCGACGCATTGGCCTTAGGCACAATGGGTGTGCGTAACTGCCCTGACGCATCAACCTGAAAATACCCGAGCAAGCCCGGCACTTCGGACTCCGCAGGAAATACCGACAAGGGCGAACGCTGTAAAAATACCGAGCCTTCAGAGCCCGTGACATTAAGAAACGCATAATCGGTGAACGGACGTTTTTCTTCACGCTCGATCAACTCGCTGAAACTGGCGTCGATACGCAGGCTCAGTTCGCGCGCCAGCTGTTGATGCTGGTAAAACGCTTCCCACTTCAATTGTCCGTAAGCCTGGTAAACCAGCATCGAGGTGGGTAATGCCAGTGCGATGAAAAACACCAGCAACAGGAGAGTCAGACGCCGCCGATTCATGGTGCTTCGATCATCAAACGGTAGCCCGCGCCACGCACAGTCGCGATAGCTTGTGGATTGGTTGGATCTTTTTCGATTTTACGCCTCAATTTTGCAACATGGATATCCACCGTGCGGGTTTCTATATCCATGTTATTGGCGTAGCCCCAGACCCGCGCCAGCAGTTCATCTCGCGACACGGGCCGATCTGATTGCTGGGCCAGATACAGCAGGACATCCATTTCCCGTCGGGTAAAAACGACATCGGCGGCGCATAGATTTTCAGTATCGATGACCATGCCGTTACACAATTTGATCTCGCGGCTGGCCTCTTCGCCAATACCCGAGCGACGCAGCACCGCCTGCACACGTAATACCAATTGCGTGACCGAAAAAGGTTTAGCGACATAATCATCAGCACCCAGCGTTAGCCCCTGTACGATGTCTTCATCGCTGGATTTTGCCGTCAGCATAATGACCGGTTGCTGGCGATCCTGCTGACGAACCTGATTGCAGATTTCAAAGCCATCCGTGCCGGGTAACATCACATCAAGCAGAATCAAATCGAATTGTCCGCTCAACGCTTTACGCAAGCCATCGTCACCGTGCGCGGCGGTTTCCACCTCATAACCATGATAGACAAAGACATCGACCAGCCCGCTGCGGATCGCCTCTTCATCTTCAACAATTAATAACCGCACTTTTTGTGACATCGCGTCCCTTTCCTATTACATCAGTTTGTTCGATAGCTTTGCATAACGTGATGAGCGCAATAGTTATGCAGAGCTATCTAATCCTAGCACCTGAGAGGAATCGCTTTGTAAATTTTTTGTAAACACGCCTCGCCAAGGTTTACCAAAGCCTGCCTATTTAAATGCCATGCCCAGCGCCAGAATGATCACATCATTCACAGACCACAAGAGACCTTTTCATAAGCCGGAATTTTGTTTTCTGGTAAGGCAAAAGAACAATTATGCAACGGTCTCGGGGAGAAAATAATGGCACTGATAAATCGACTCTCACGGCTGTTTCAGGCCGACTTTCACGCGGTACTCGATCGTATCGAGGAACCCGACATCCAGCTCAAGCAAGCGGTGCGCGAAATGCAGCTGGCGCTCGATCAGGATGAACAACGCTTAAACCTTTTACAGCACGAAAACGAACAACTCAACAAGGCAGGCATCGTCGCCCATAACGCGCTGCAAGCCTTCGACGAAGAGCTGGATATTTGCCTCGCTGCTGAAAAAGAGGATCTGGCGCGCGACTTGATTCGCCGCAAACTTGCCAGCGAAAAACAACAGCTGTCCATCAAGCAGCAGTCCGAGATCATCGAATCGCAGATGAAGCGCCTCGACAAACAAATCAACGAACAGCGCCAGCAACTCACCAGCATGAAACAAAAGCTGGAGTTACTGGTGGATGATGAAAATTGCGGTGTCAGCGAATTCAACCATGCGGACAATATCCGCACTGAAGAGATTGAAATCGCCCTTCTTCGAGAAAAAGAGCTTCGTGAAAAACAACGGAGGGCGCAGTCATGAAGTTACAAAGCATGAGCACTTCTAACATCAAATCCCCCGGCATTATCAAAGGCATTATTACCGCCTTTGTCATCAGCCTCATGGTGGGTGCCGCGAGCCTTGTCCTTAGCGGTTTTATTGTTCAAACCACACTGTTTAGCTTCGTGCTCTACGCGGCAACACTGGCCTATCTGATCACCCTGTTAAAAAACAGCAGCGCTCGTATCGGACGCGTGGTGGTTATCAGCAGCTGGGCTGCCATTAGCGTGGTTTGCTGGCTGTTTGAAGTGCCGCTGATCGCGCAGGTGCTTATTCAGGCTGGCAGCATCTGGTTGGTACGTTCGCTGTATTTCCATGCCTCGCTATTTACGGCGTTGCTTGATCTAGGGTTGGTGTCCGTCGGGCTCGCGGCAAGCGCCTGGGCAATGGTTAATACCGGCAGTCTGGCCACCTCTGTGTGGAGCTTTTTCCTGACTCAGGCCCTGTTCTGCTGGATTCCTGACCTGTCGCGCAAGCAAAACAACGATGCCTTTCGCTCTGAAGATAGCGCCCAACATCAATCTCTGTCAGGGCAATCATCCTTTCAATCCGCTCACCGTGTCGCGCTCGATGCCGTTCATAAACTCACCCAAGTTTAATCTGGAGAATAGTCATGACTAGCAACAAAAAAAGCAAACTGAAAACTTCAAAAGTACTGGCGTTGGCACTGATTGCATCCACTGCCACCGGCATTGCCCTGTTCCCTACCCTGCAACAGGCGCTGGCAATTCCCGCGCAAACCTCACCGGTTGCACATCAACACACGACGCAGGTGCTACCTCAAGAAAACCGCCGTATTGAAGTGGTGTTTATCCTTGATACCACCAGCAGCATGAGCGGACTTATTCAGGCCGCCAAAGAAAAAATCTGGTCGATTGCTACCACGATGGCATCCGCTCAACAAAACCCCGACATCAAGATCGGACTGGTCGCTTTTCGTGATCGCGGTGATGATTACATTACCAAAACCTTTGATTTGTCCGATGACATCGATTCAATGTACGCCAGCCTAATGGACTTCAAGGCACAGGGTGGCGGCGACGGCCCGGAGAGCGTGAATGCGGCGCTGTACGATGCCGTGCATAAAATGTCCTGGAGCGACGACAGCGGTGTTTATAAGGTTGCCTTTCTGGTGGGCGATGCTCCACCCCACATGGACTATCAGAACGACGTGCAATACCCCGTTACACTGAAGGCGGCAGCCAACAAAGGCATTGTTGTTAACGCCATTCAAAGCGGCCAAAACAGCTCGACTCAACCCGCTTGGCAGAGCATTGCCACGCTCGGCCATGGCGCGTATTTTCAGGTTGAAAATTCAGGTAATGCCGTGGCAGTCGCCACACCCTTCGATGACAAGCTTTCCAAACTAGCCGCTGAACTCGAAGACACTCGCCTGTATTACGGCAATAAAGAAATGAAACAGGCACAAAAGCGCAAACTCGATGCCAACACCAAACTACGTGAGGAATTGTCATCCACAGCGCTGGCTCGCCGCGATACTTATAACTCAACCAAGAGCGGCAAAAAGAACCTGTTGGGTGAAGGCGAACTGGTCGATGCCATCACATCGGGCCGCGTTGAACTCGATGACATCGACAAAACAGAAATGCCCGCCAGCCTGCAAGCCATGGCACCAGCCGAGCAAATGACCGTCATCACCGAACAGGCAAAACGCCGTAATCAGTTACATCAGGAAATCAAAAAACTGTCCGAATCACGTAGCAGCTATATCAAGGAAAAAGTTGCAGCGGAAGGCGGAGCCGAGGATTCACTGGATGAAAAAATCTACAGCGCAGTGAAGGATCAAGCGGCTTCCGTGGGATTAACCTACGACAGTGATAGTGCGAGTTACTAATCAGTTAGCTCTATAAAAAAAGGGCCGCATGAAAAATAAATGCGTCCCTTTTCCCGCTATATATTACGCTGATCCCAATTATTTTTGATCAGTTTTTACAACTAAAAGAGCAACTCTTACGCCAATAAAAAGCCATCACTACAGACAATAACTTGATCTAAAACAGATGCTTAACACTCAACCTGGAGTACACTTAACAGATACATGTGTTGAAAGCTGGCACTGGGGAATTTGATATTCACAATTGGTTTTAGACAATCGCCTCTTCAATGCCTGTCACACTACACGCTGTGGAGGATTTGCCATGAAAAGCTCGATTGCATTAGCCCTGCTTATAACCACTGCTATGCTGGCTGGTTGCGATACCGGCCCCAAATCGTCAATGGGTTTTAGTTTGCCTACAGGAGATGCAAGGCATGGCCGGGCACTCTTTCAAACCTTACAGTGTCATGCATGCCATGCCATTGAGGGTATTGAGCAATTAGGATCCAGCGGTGAACAGGGTATATCGGTCAAATTGGGTGGAGACGTAAGCCGGATTAAAACCTACGGCGAACTGGTTACCTCGGTAATTAACCCATCCCATCGATTGGCCAAGGGTTATCCGCTTGAAGAGATTCAAGTCGACGGCGTTTCAAAAATGCGTAACTACAATGACACCATGACGGTCAGCCAGCTGATTGACCTGATCGCATTTTTGCAATCCGAATATACACTGGAAAGGTACCCTGATTTCGAATACCCAGTATATGACTTCCCTTCTTCCGAAGAGCAACAGTGACATGCTGCAGAAGTGATGCCGCGAGTCTGGGTTGTACTTCGTCAGGAAAAGTGTGGATTATGAGGAAAGCGCAGGCTTTCGTTAAAGTTGAAACTCGTCTGTGAGTAACACCTCTTCTGGGGTGGCGATTTTACCACCTGAGTTGGAGTCCGGTTTTATTAGACCACTACAATTTATTAAAGAGTCGGTAAGCCATAACCAGCTCACGGAGAATCACCGTTTTGTTGATTAATGATAGAAACGCGAACAGGTTTAAGTGTCGAACAGCGTGGCAGAGGATTCGCTGGATGAAAAAATCTACAGCGCAGTGAAGGATCAAGCGGCTTCCGTGGGATTAACCTACGACAGTGATAGTGCGAGTTACTAATCAGTTGGCTCTATAAAAAAAGGGCCGCATGAAAAATAAATGCGGCCCTTTTTGTTCCGATCCTATTGATTACTAAATACTCAATAGGATCCCATTTATTGCTGATACTTTATTTATCTGCAGCAACTTTAACCATAATGTGCGCGTATGGAGTGTCTTTCCACATCACGTACACTGGGTCATTTGGGTCGGTAGACACTCCTTCGAGCAACTCCCGGTTGGGTACAACGATCATCAGATGGGGCCCTTCCTTGACCCAGTCGTCACTTTTGCTAGGTTCGGTGGCATAGGGATCGCTGTTACTTACGCCAATGGCACTACCTTCGCCAGCCAGCATATAGGACACACTAAATTTATCGGACGTGAAGTCCTTTTTATTTAGCATCGAACCGATTAGATCGTCCCAAACAGCCTCATTGCACATTGGGCCGATGATGTCCTGTTGAGGGTAACAGGTATAGCTGTTTGAACCCTCCCGCAGTACTGTGCCATCAGGTGCTTTGATAGTCGCATTGGCTGTAACGGAAGCAGGGGCTGCGCTTTCGGCGCTGACAATCATCGCTTCCTTGTCACCCGCCGGCGCTGAGTTGCATGCAAGTATGCCGAGACAAACACTTGAAATAATTACTTTGTTTTTCATTCTGACCTCCAGCTTGAATTGCTTTTGACCAGATCGGGTATTCAGAAAATACCCGAGTGGGTACTAGGGTATTCAGCGCCTTTCTGAGCGATAGGTCAACTACTGGGATTAAAGGGGCCGTAACGATTATTAAGTATTCAATCTGCCCCTTTTGTTTTAAGCCTTTGGAATGTAATAAGCGCCCTGCCGGTCGATAAGCTCTCACAAATGCGTGTGTCGGTAACACTCAATCATATCTGGAGTGCAGCTGATGGTCGCATGATCTGACTTGGCCATGTGGGCACTGAATTCATCGCCGACATGAACCAGGTGGCGATGATCTCCACCTTCAAAATAGATTTCCTTAGCATCACGTAGCGCAGCGTCCCAAACGACTTTCAAGCCATAGGCCTCCCCCAAGGGTGGGACAGCGCCAGTTTCACAGTCGGGGAAGAGGTTTCCCAACTCTTTTTCCGTCACCAGTTTGAACCGCCCCTTGCAATCACGATCCACCCAGTTCATCACCAAAACATGGGAAGCTGGCAGCACACACATGATGTAACGGTCATGATCCTTGACGACGACTGCTTTAGCCAACTGTGATGGTGACATATGGACAGAGTGGGCAGTCTGAATGGAATTATCAGTATGCGGGTGCTCCAGCACATCAAAGGGGATTTTGTGCTGGGATAAATACGTCTTAACAACAGAAGAAAGGCTCATCGTACTAGCTCCTCTTTTCGGAAAGCGTAACCAGAATGACACTGCTTTGGTGACATTACCTACTAATTTGGACCGCCACGCAACATTGGTGTTCATAGTGACTTAACGTTTAGAGGTCCGCTTTGGGTTGTCAGCTCAAGCCTGAGCTACGACAGATAGTGCGCACAAAATGACTCAAATAATAAATGCGTCCCCTTTTCCTCCTCTCCTTTTCCTCTGACCCCAATTATTTACATTGGCCGATACAGAAACAAGCGTGAAACCAGCAGTATACTTGCCGACGTCAGCCCTCCGGTAAGTCCAATCCAGAACCCCGACGCCCCCATGGCCGGCCACAGCCAGTCGGTGAAGGTGAGTATGTAGCCCAACGGCAGCCCCACTCCCCAGAAGGAAAACAGCATGAAAAACATCGGAATTCGGGTGTCCTTGTAGCCTCGTAATGCGCTGATACAGGTCACCTGGATGATGTCAGCGACCTGGAAAAATGCAGCGAAGGCCAGCAACTGAGTGGCAACTGCCTGAACGTCTAAATCGTTTGAATAGAGGGCCGCGATCTGTGCTGAAAACACCAGCAGTAAAGTCGCAAAAACCAGTGAGATACCCACAGCGAATATGAGCGAACTACGCGCAATCAGTCGCGCCGTGTCCGGTGACCCCGCCCCCATCAGGAAACTCACCCGCAATGTCAGCGCCATGCCAATGCTCAGCGGCACCATAAACATCAGCGAGACCACGTTCAGGGCAATTTGATGGCCAGCCACAACAACCGGACCGAGCGGTGCCAGAAAAAGCGCAATCACACAAAACAGGCTGACTTCCACAAAAATAGTAAAACCAATGGGCAAACCGATTTTCAGGATATAACGCAGCCCTTCACGGTCCGGTTTCACCCAACCTTTCAGCAAATGCACGTTTCGAAAAAGCTCACTGCGGTTCAAATACACCAGCAGGGCGATAGCCGCGATGCCGTTGGACAAGGAGGTGGCCCAACCGCAGCCAATGCCGCCCATGGCTGGCAACCCCAGTTTGCCATAGATGAAGATATAGTTGAGCGGCAGGTTAATCAGCGTACCCAGCAGCGAAAACGCCATAATGACCCGGGTATGCCCCAGCCCGTCAGTTAAGCCACGCAACGCTGCCATCAACAACATTGCCGGAATACCCCAGGCAAAGGCATCCAGATAACCCTGGGATATGCGCGCGGTATTCGCCTCCAGATTCAGCAGGCTCAGCACCGGATGTACATTCGTCAGCAGCAGGATCATGATGACGGCCCCGATGCCGGCAAGATAAATCCCCTGCCAGGCGGTGGGCATGATCTTGTCAAAGCTGCGGGCGCCGTTGTATCCGGAAATAATAGGTTGCTGAGCGCCCAGCATGCCCATGAAAAATAGAAATAGCGGCATCCACAGGCTGTTACCTATGCCCACGCCTGCCAAATCTTCGGCGCTGGCGTGCCCCGCCATCAGCGTATCGATAACGCCATTGGCCATCTGTGCAACCTGCGCAATCAGTATGGGACCACCCAGGATAGCCAGCGTGCGCCACTCGCCCAACGTGCGTGAAACCAGGGATTGGCGTGCTGCCGCTAAGGGCTGACTGATTTCATCCATTCAATAAAACACCGGGGAATTTAAACGTTTAAGCTGAGTACAGCGGGCAGGATCCGGATAGTACCTGATTGGAGGGCTAAACGTCAGCGGAACTCACCTGTTACTGCAACGCTGAGGCCTTGCTAATTAAAGTCGGGAGAACCCTTTGAATTGGGGAACGTACGTTTTACAGGAAGATGACGGCAAATTTAGTCTGCATTGGAGATAAACTTTGATCAATTTATGGTTCGTCGCGGTCTGATTAAATAACAGCTATCAAGGAGCCCATAACGATGAAAGCGCTGGTAAAAGCACAGGCTCTGCCCGGATTATGGTTGCAGGAAGTTCCTATCCCGGAAATAGGTATTAACGATGTGCTGGTACGGGTCCTACGTACCGCCATCTGTGGCACCGATCTGCACATTTATAATTGGGATGCATGGGCGCAACGAACCCTGCCCGTGCCGTTGGTCATTGGCCATGAGTTTGTTGGTGAAATTGTCGAGATTGGCAGTAATGTGCTCGATTTCAAGGTTGGCCAGATTGTCTCTGGCGAAGGTCACATCGTTTGCGGTCGCTGCCGAAATTGTATGGCCGGCCGTCGCCACCTTTGTGCCCATACCCGGGGCATTGGTGTGAGCTCTCCGGGGGCCTTTGCCGAGTACATTGCCTTACCCATGTCCAATATCTGGGAGCATCGTCCCGGCATTGATCTGGACATTGCCGCCCTTTTCGATCCCTTTGGCAATGCCGTGCATACAGCGCTTAAATACGATTTGGTGGGCGAAGACGTTCTTATCACGGGGGCTGGCCCAATCGGTTTGATGGCGGCAGCGGTATGCCGTCATGCCGGTGCGCGGCATATTGTTATCACAGATATGAACCCCGATCGCCTGGCGCTGGCTGAACAATTAGGCGCCACCTGCGCCGTTGATGTTCGTTCTGAAAAAGTGCGCGATATCCAGCATCAGTTAGGCATGTCTGAAGGCTTTGATGTGGGGCTGGAAATGTCCGGCAGCCCGGATGCGTTGCGTGACCTGCTCGAAAATATGTGCCACGGCGGCAAGATTGCAATGCTCGGCATACCGGAGCAGGACATCGCCATTGACTGGACTGTGGTGATATTCAATATGTTGACCATTAAGGGTATCTACGGCCGGGAGATGTATGAGAGCTGGTACAAAATGTCGGTTTTCATTGAAGCTGGCCTCGATATTTCCCCCGTCATCACCCACCGCCTGCATTACTCAGATTATGAAAAAGGCTTTGAGGAAATGCGTGCGGGACGAGCAGGAAAAGTGATACTGAATTGGGCATGAGGGAAAATAATCATGTACAGCCATATCAAACAACATCTTGTCACTGAGCTTGAAGCCATTCGTTCAGCTGGCTTATACAAACATGAGCGTGAAATCACCACGCCACAGGGCAGCCATATTGGTGTTAGCGGTGGATTGGAATTATTGAATCTGTGTGCCAACAATTACCTGGGCTTGGCACAACATCCGGACATTAAGGCCGCCGCTCAACGTGGGCTTGAAGAATGGGGTTATGGCTTGGCTTCGGTCCGGTTTATTTGCGGTACTCAATCCATTCATCGCGTTTTAGAAAATAAACTCTCCAGCTTCCTGAATATGGAAGACACCCTGCTCTATTCATCCTGTTTTGATGCCAATGGAGGGTTGTTTGAAACCCTGCTAAATGAGAAGGATGCGGTCATATCAGACCAGCTTAATCATGCCAGTATCATCGACGGCATTCGCCTGTGTAAGGCGCAGCGCTATCGGTACCGCAACAATGATATGGATGATCTTGAAGCGCAGCTCAAGGAAGCAGACCGCAATGGTGCGCGCTTTAAGTTAATCAGCACCGATGGCGTGTTCTCTATGGATGGTTATATCGCGCGCCTCGATGAAATCTGCGCGTTGGCAGAGCAATACAACGCCCTGGTTCATTGTGATGATGCACATGCCACCGGTTTTATGGGCGCTCAGGGCCGCGGCACCCACGAATACCGAAATTGCATGAACCAAGTAGATATTATCACTGGCACGCTGGGCAAGGCTCTTGGGGGAGCCAGCGGCGGGTTTACTAGCGCCCGCAAGGAAATTGTAGCGCTGTTGAGACAACGCTCACGCCCCTATCTGTTTTCCAACTCGATGGCACCCTCAATGGTCGCGGGTGCGATTAAGGCTCTGGAACTGGTTTCTTGCAATGAGTTACGTGACAAACTACACCAAAACAGTCGCTATTTTCGTGCCGAAATGGAGCGCCTGGGGTTTGATCTGCAACCCGGTGAACACCCCATCGTGCCCGTTATGATTTATGACGCGATCAGAGCGACCGAGTTTGCCAATGTAATGATGGAACATGGTGTTTATGTAACGGCTTTCTCCCACCCGGTCGTGCCTGAAGGAAAGGCTCGAATCCGTACGCAAATGTCCTCGGCTTTTACCCGGCAGGATCTGGACTTTGCCCTGGAGGCCTTTAGTAAAACAAAACAGCAACTGAAACTTTAATTATCAGGGAGCTTTGCATAATGACACTATTTAACGATCGAACAGATGCAGGTCAACAGCTGGCCAAGGCGCTTGATCAATATGCTGACAGCGAAAATGTAGTGGTACTGGCACTACCACGAGGCGGTTTGCCGGTGGCCTATGAAGTGGCGAAGACGTTGCAGGCTCCGTTGGATGTAATGGTGGTGCGTAAACTTGGTGTTCCCGGTCATAAAGAACTAGCAATGGGCGCCATTGCATCAGGGGGTATCCAGGTTATCAATGAAGATATCGTGACCCAGTTGCACATATCCCAACAGGCCATTGATGAGGTTAATGAACAGGAAAGCATAGAGCTTGAACGACGAGAGCACCTTTATCGAGGCGATAAAGCCAGTTGTGAAATACGCAATAAAACCATCATCCTGATTGATGATGGTATCGCTACCGGAGCTACTATTCGCGCCGCAATCGCGGCCATAAAACAACAACAACCTGCGCAGCTTGTGGTTGCTGTACCCACCTCTGCACTGGATACCTATAACACCATTAGCGAGGAAGTAGACAAGGTGGTTTGTCTTTCAACCCCAGAGCCCTATATTGCCGTAGGGTGTTGGTATCGTAATTTTTCACAAACCAGCGATGAGGAAGTATCACTGCTGTTACAAAAGGCATCCGAAAACAGGAATGGAATGCTTTAATCGAGGTGACTACATGAGTACTTCAAACCAGCAGATAGTCGATGAACAGCAGGTTCTTATATTGGCAGGTAATGTAAAGCTGGAGGGTGACCTCGTTATACCACAAGGTGCAACGGGCATCGTGTTATTTGCCCATGGTAGTGGCAGTAGCCGCCACAGTTCCCGAAACCGACTTGTTGCCGAGCGTTTGCAAAAGACAGGTCTGGCCACCCTGTTGTTTGATTTGCTAACCCTTCAGGAAGAGCAGGTCGATGTAATTACCCGCGAACATCGCTTTGATATTGATTTGCTTACAAGACGGTTGGCAGACGCCACCGATTGGCTTTGCCAACAACCACAAGCGAGTCAGCTGGCGATAGGCTATTTTGGTGCCAGCACGGGCGCTGCAGCGGCTTTAAGAGCTGCGGCGGAACTTCCCGATAAAGTCAGCGCCGTTGTCTCGCGAGGAGGCCGCCCAGACTTGGCGATGGATGCGTTAGCCCGTGTTAAAGCCCCCACTTTGCTAATTGTTGGTGGACGGGATACTCAGGTGATAGAGTTGAACCGACAGGCTCAAGCGCAGTTGGAAGCGCTAAACAGTCTGGAGATTGTGCCAGGGGCAACTCACCTGTTTGAAGAACCGGGAACGCTCGAACAGGTCGCTGGCCTGGCAACAAACTGGTTTGTGAAAAATTTACATCCAACTTCCAGCCTTGCCCCATGAGTACACATCTTCAAGCTGGTTGAGAGTTAATATAAAGATTACGCTGTAAGGAGCGTTATCTATTGTGATTTCAGTAATGGTGAGCCTGCTATGAACAAAATTGCCTGCGAACTTATCAGCTGGGACAGGTTTTATGAGCTCTGTACCCAATTGGCCGATACGATAAGTGCATCTACCTATCGGCCAGACCTTATTATTGCCATTGGACGGGGCGGTTGGGTGCCGGGCCGTGTACTGTCCGACATGCTGGACCTGTTCAATCTAACCTCAATTAAAATCGAGCACTATCAGGCAACTCAACATCATCAAACAGCACAAGTCCGTTATCCCCTTACCGCAGAAATTAATGGCAAACGAGTGCTGATTTTGGATGATCTTTGCGATAGTGGTGATACCTTTGAGGTGGCCGTACAGCACGTCCTTTCCCGCGGCACTCCCCTTGAAGTTAAAACAGCTAGCCTGCTTTATAAACAGGTTTCATCCTTTGTCCCCGACTTCTACGTAGAAAAATTACTGGAATGGCGCTGGATTACTTTTCCCTGGGCGGTTGTTGAGGACATCACAGGCTTACTTCAGCGGGTAAACATTCTTCCCAAAAGTGAAGCGGAACTGGTCAACATTCTGGGACATGAATATGCCATTGAACTAAACCCGCAGGCATCGGCGGCAGTTTGGAGCGCCCTTCAGCGCAAACAATGCTAAGGGGTAAAATCAAAGGCAAATTAAAGGGCTCTGCCCCCTTTAAACTCTGAGGTGTCGCCAGAAGGTGGACGTGATTAGCCATAAATGAAAAAGCCCCGACCGATTTCTCGTCCGGGGCTAAACTGTTTAAAACTACTTGTTGTAATTAACAACCGTTACCGTTGAGGTGGGGAATTCCGGGGACAGTTTACTTAATTCAACCTACTTTTAGGCCCCGGTTTTCCTTTACGTAAAGTACGCTTGGTCTGACCTTCAAGCTTACTCAAAAAATCATCTGCCCCGCCAGGCCGCCCCGTACGAGTGTACTCGCGGATACATTGTTGCATATCCATATTCTCATCACCTCCCAGATACTCTCGCCAATCACTGACTCTATCCAGCATCGGCTTGACCGAAACAAGCGCATCATCTTCGCCCCTCAGGTGAACTATTGATTACATCAAAGATGTTAGTCGGGGTAATAGAGTATCTTCATAAAGGCACTAAAACGGCTATATTCTCCGATGGAAAGACCAGAGAGTGGGATCAAAAACGAAGATAACAAGTCTGGCAAGCGGGAGGGTTTAAGCGCTGCTTCGCAGCAAAATTGCCTCCCAGAAGTGTTATAGCTTCTTAAAGTGACTGTCCGGGTTTCATTTTTTTAGTTTTTTCTCTGGTGCTTCAAGAGCTTTTTATTAAGGGGCGAATGTGCCCCCCTACTCTGCATTAGCCCCAAATATCTTTGTTTATTCTATTTTCTGGTTTATTGGCTGAGGTTTTACGTGGCGCTTTGCCTTTAGGTTTTGACGGGGCTTTAGGTTTTGATGCGGCTTTAGGCTGGGGTGGTTTGCTCTTGCGAACAAAATTCAAAATTGAAACTGGAACCACTTTTCTAACCGGAAAGCCTTCAATCTCTTTTCGGTCGATTATATGGTTTAAACGGCTTTCAATGGCGCATAGATTTTTAAAATCGCCCATTGCAACAAACGATATAGCTTCACCTGTGGCACCAGCACGACCCGTTCGACCAATACGGTGGATGTATTCTTCTGGTTTAAAAGGTAGGTCGTAATTAACAACGCGACTAAGCTCACCAATATCTATACCGCGAGCGGCAACCCCTGTGGACACTAAGTATTTTAGCTTGCCAGATTTGAAATTAGCCAAAATCTTTTCACGCATGGCTTGGCTTTTATCACCATGAATGGCATCGGCTTCAATACCGCGTTTTGCAAGCTGGTCGACCAGTTTGGCGGCACCGTGTTTTTTCTCGATAAAAATGAGCGCCTGATCCCACTTTTGGTCGTTAATTAAATGACTCAGCAATGCGGACTTTGTGTCTTTATCTACCGTGATTAACCATTGGTTTATATTGGGTGCCGTTTTGGCTTTCGGTGAAGTAGATATTTCAATGGCTGGATTGCTCATTTTGCTATCCGAAAAACCGTCGGCGAGGTCGCGAACGTCGTCAGTCATCGTGGCCGAAAACAATAGGTTCTGTCGGGCTTCGGGTAAACGCTCAGTGATCTTTTTGATATCACCACCAAAACCCATATCCACCATTCTGTCCGCTTCATCTAATACCAGTACTTCAAGTTCATCAAAATGCAGAGCACGCTGATGAGCCAAATCAAGCAACCTGCCCGGTGTGGCCACTAAAATATCAATGCCTTCGATTAAGCGCTGTTTTTGTCGCTCGGAATCAGTACCGCCATAAACAGCCATAGAGCTTAGGCTTAGATGTTTACTGTACTCAGCAACATTCGCAGCAACCTGAACCGCTAATTCGCGTGTAGGGGTAAGAATAAGCGCGCGTATGCGTTTACCACGCAATTTACGCTCTTTGTTAAATGCCTCTAATATCGGTAGAACAAACGCGGCGGTTTTGCCGGTACCGGTTTGAGCCGTGGCGATCAGGTCTTTACCAGAAAGAATGATGGGAATGGCTTGTTTCTGGATAGGGGTAGGAGCTGTATAACCCAAGTCTTCAATAGCTTGTACAATAGGATTACACAATCCAAGGTTTAAAAATGACATAGAGGCCCGGATAGGTTGTGGTAAAAAAAGTGGGACTCATTATAGCAGTAAGGGTTTGAGTTACGGTGCGTTGATTATTGCTAATTGTGGTATAGCGCAATTCCGGGGGACAATTTACTTAATTCAACCTACTTTTAGGCTCAGGCTTTCCTTGGGATAAAGGTGACGGAGGGATTAAATTTTGATCAGTTTGACTCTGGTTATTTTTTAATCCCTCCGTCACCTTTTATTTACCAAGTATCAGGCTGCCAAAGCCTGGATCTAACCATCGCCGTACCGCAGTGGAAAAAACACGTCTCGACCGTGATGGTTGTGCATAGCAACGGTGGCTTTCCTTGAGCTTCTAGGCGTTTAAGAAGCTCAGGGTCTCTGCTAATTTTTGCCACGCCTTTTACACGCAACGTTTCTCTCATCTTGGGAACAACAAAAATCATCCCCACATTTCTGTTAGCCAGAATGTTTTTTAAACCGTAGATCAATTTGTTTCCGGGCCGGTCAGGGATATATAACGTCTTTTCATTTTCAACCAGCACAAAGCCTGGCGCATCACCTTTAGGTGATATATCCAACAGACCGTCGCCATCAACAGTCGATAAAAAGACCATTGGAGAGCGTGCAATAAACCCCGTCATCAGCTCATCAAGGTGATCCTTCTCCACTTCTTTAGCTGAATCTAGCGGCGAGCCAATGATAGAAATGAGTTCATCAACGCTTTTTATCTCGTATTCAGTATTCACTCGCCCTAATACCTCTTGGATTGTTCTATCACATTACGCTTTTGTGAACTAAAAGCAAAAGGAGCCGGTTTGAATATTTCATACTCGACCTATCCCCTCTAAACGCTGTGCTGAACTGGAAATAGTAATAGCTGGAAAGTTTAGATAACTTGATCAAAATCATAGTAACTATGAAGAATAGAGGGTCTACAAGGACGTTAAAAAATACGTTCATTTTTCACTTAATGCGCTCTTTAACGATCTTATTGACCGCCGTCACCTTTTATTAAAAGAGGCGTAAAAAATAAATGCGTCCCCTATGTACCTATGTATCTTGTCTGTTTGCGCTGCAGAGTATAATAACCACATGGATTAACCGCTTTATTTTATTTGTCTGTACCAATGAATACCTTTGAACAGTTTCCATGGAAGGTGCGATGTTTTGAGCAAAACCTGGAAGGTAACGACTATGTAGTTGGTGATATACATGGCCAGTTTCACCTGTTGGAAAGGCTCTTACTCGAAACTGGCTTCGATACGTCCAAAGACAGGTTGTTCTGTTTGGGGGACTTGATTGACAGAGGCTGTCGCAGCCACCTGTTCACGCAATACCTTTCTTACCCGTGGCTGTTTTCATCGGTTGGGAATCATGAGGCCATGTTGCTGAAATATGGCGCGGATGCTCTGGGTGCAATGAGCACTTGGTATCCTAATGGCGGCTGGTGGTGGGAGCATATGGATAACAACTACAGGGAGCAGGCTAAAGTTGCGGTAAGGAATTCAATGTATAGCGCTATATCAATAGCAGCAGGCGACAGGCGATACGGACTGATTCATGCGGACGTGCCTTTAGGCGTCAAATGGGGCCAGCTGTGTAGCGAATTAAGCACCAATGCGACCTATCAAGCAACAGTGCTCTGGTCGCGCTTAAGAATTCAAAAACGGATAGAAGAAAAGGTTGAGGGCGTTGATCTTGTTTTTTGCGGCCATACTCCCGTTGAGGAGCCGTTCCGTCTAGGCAACGTGCTTTTTATTGATACCGGGTCCGGCCATCAACCTTCGCCATGGATACCAAAGCCTACGCTTACGGCTGTTAAGTTATCTGAAAAGCTTCAGTATTATTCAGCCTAGATCGGCTGACTACAAAAAATAAGTGCGTCCCCTTTTCTACAGCCAATAGGTTTAACGCCATGCATGAACTCAGAAATGAAAAAGTAAGCTGTCCGTACTGTGGCGAAACTCTGGAGGTTGTTATTGATTGCACAGAATCGCAGCAGAACTACATCGAAGATTGCCAGGTCTGTTGCCGGCCAATCGTGTTTGATGTCGTGGTGGGGTATGACGGGGAGCCTTGCGTTTCTGTTACGCACGAAAACGACTAAGTTAAGTATAAAGGTGACTAAGGGATTAATTTTTGATTAGTTTGTCTCTGGTTATTTTTTAATCCCGCCGTCACCTTTTATTGCCCCTTTATTTCTGTTCCTCCATGAACAAGTCGGTGACTTTTAAATTTCGTGTTTCAGGCTATTTGATAACTCATGGGAATTGGAGTTTTTACTCTGACCCCAAATCAAGCCTCATTTCAGCGATAAGTTACTGTCATAACTAAAGCACCTTGGATGCTGAGTCACTGGGTCAATAAACCTAAGCTCCTTTGCCAGTAACTGCAATGGTGCTGAATAGTTATCCGCTGATAGCGGCTGTAATTGTGGGTAGTATTTGTCATTCAGTATGGGCCAGCCCAGTGCCTGCATGTGAACGCGTAATTGATGGGTTTTACCCGTAATGGGGGTTAATTCAAATAACGCCTTCTGAGTAGATTGTTGTAAGCATCGAATCACAGAATGGCTATTGGCGTCGCCCTCGGTCACACGCATGCGAAAGCGTGGTTCGGACTGCACGATACGATTCTTAACTTCCCACTCCTGACCTATAAGGTTTTCACCGCCACTAATGTTGGCAATTGCCTGGTAGGTTTTGTGTATTTGTCGTGTTTCAAATAAATGATGGTAACGATGACGGGTGTCCGGGTTAACAGAGAATATGACCAAGCCGGCTGTCACTCTATCCAAGCGGTGCAACGCTTGTAAGGCCTCAATGCCTGTACTGCGTCGTAAGCGATTTTGCAGGCATTCATTCACATAAATACCGCCGGGGATTACTGCTAGAAAGTGGGGTTTATAGGCCACTAAAATATGTTGATCCTGAAATAGTATCGTTTCCTTAAAGGGGATGCTGGGCTCGCTTTCGACTTCCCTGTAATAGTAGATCCGTTGCTGCGGCTGGAAGAGCGATTGTGTCGTTATCAGTGAGCCATCGTGGCAGTGTACCTTGCCATCGGCGATGCGCTGCCGCCAAATCTGAGCATCAATATAGGGAAATTTAATGATCAGGTATTCCAGCACCGTGGCGACGCCGGGGTTGGTCTGCGGCAAACTCAACGTTGAGGGGTACTCGGAAATTGCCATTTAGTGGTCCAAATTTTTGACTATAGCATGAGCTTAATGAATTAAAGGGGTCAGACTCCTTTGAATTGTGACAACTCCTTGTCGAATGCAGTCTGTTTCACCAGAGCGTAGAAATTAAGTAAACTGTCCCCGAAATTCTAAGCGTTAAATGGAATGAATATGAATGACACCGATAGATTTTCAGATGCATTAAGTAAAACTTCTGAAATTTTTGGCGAAACTGAAGACGTAAAGATCACTCCTGAAGCTCGCTCTATTAATCCCGGAAAACAGTGGCTTAAATTAATCGCTGTTGATGAAGTAAAACAAGGCGTGTCACGGTTTAAATATGCTGAAAAAGCGTGTTTTGTCGTAAGAGATGAAGAGGCGTTTCAGGTGT
>Ga0209292_1001370_pt1 | contig 29867 bp, 31 predicted proteins | sample GOMGulsemesocosm_2_FD_184634 | JGI IMG/M metagenome (GOLD analysis project Ga0209292, IMG submission 184634) | Methane-oxidizing microbial communities from mesocosms in the Gulf of Mexico - GOM9C Gulf of Mexico (SPAdes) (version 2) | ecosystem: Environmental > Aquatic > Marine > Cold seeps... | reverse complement strand
TCAAGTGATAAAATAATGAAGATGGATGTTTTGTAGGAATATGAACCAAGCGCTGTTCAAGCAAAGGGTTCGACGCCTGCTGCGCCCACCACTTTCTTCAAGTGATAAAATAATGAAGAATTGCAATGTAGGGCTTTATAAAAGATATTTTGTAATTCCTTAATAATCAATACCCATTGGAGAGGTGGCCGAGTGGCCGAAGGCGCTCCCCTGCTAAGGGAGTATCTGGTTTGTAGCCGGATCGAGGGTTCGAATCCCTCCCTCTCCGCCATTATTTTCTTTACGATAAATAATGGTTGTGTAGTACAAAAGTACGTATCTTTAGACTAAGATATAAAAGATAGTTTATTGCGGGCGCGTAGCTCAGCTGGATAGAGTACCTGGCTACGAACCAGGCGGTCGCAGGTTCGACTCCTGCCGCGCCCACCACATTAAAAGCCGCATCTAATTTGATGCGGCTTTTCTCGTCTATAGATATCTATAAACTAATTAAGCGATATGTAGCTCGCTGGATAGGCATACCTAAATAGAAAGTTGGCTACATACACTGATTCCCTTTCGGCCCAGGTTTCTCTTGTAGGTAGATGTCTGCCGCGCCCAGCACATCGAAAGCCCCACCTTTTTAGGTGGGGCTTTTTTCGCTTTAGGAATAGCCAGATAAACATTAAATTTTTTTAAAACCCCTAGTACATCAGATGTTGTTAGATAGGCATAAAGTTGGCTATGCTGCTACATTGTGTGACCTTATTTCAACTCTCCCGATGCCCATCACTTTTTAACTTATACAACTTGATTAAATTTCTTCCCAACTCAGCGCTATGCTCTATGTCCAAGAGTAAGGAGGGCTTTTAGGTTTAGCCATTCTAAATCAAATTAATTTAACGACTTTGCTTGGGGGCGAGAAAGTTTGCTGAAGGGAGTTTAAAAGTCTTGCAGACGGCGTTATCTATTTTGATAAGGACGCCGCATAGATGCAGCTTATAAAAGAATGCAGGACCTATTCCCCTGAATAACCATTAATAGCAATCAATGCCTACCTCTAAGCCTTTTAATTCTCGTTGATTGAAAATAACTTATTCAACTTGGCATTAGGTATTACTAAAAGCAACTTTAAAAAGGCCTGAACTAAGTGAATAGCATCGTTGTTACCTATTTTTACTAATATTCATTCCATAAGTTCCCGCTCACTTGTACTGGTTAAAGTAAGCCAAGGCAGCGTTGCGATCAATCCCACTCATTGTTATTGGTCAATCGAGCATCTTGCCTTAATTTATTTCTCCTGTGCACAAAAAAATCTCCAGCTAAGTGATAGAGGTATAAATGCTTTGTTGGTTTATAGTTAACATTCAACAGGCCCAAAAATTCATTGTTTTACTATGATTCAGTAAAAGTGTAGCTATGATGAATGATCGTTTTAGCAAGCCATTTCTTACTTGTTATTTATGTTTACCTACCCTTGTCTTCGTATATATATGCAAGCTTGGTGAATGCAAATGTATTTTATGTATATTGTATATCATATCGATATATCTTTTGCTGAATGCCAGTATTCATGGTTTTGATATTGTATACAATATTTAAAGTATGCAATCTTGTATGGAAATAGGTATGCATATATCTATTTTAGCGTGAATATATGCTGTTTTTGGGGTTGACGCTAAATTATTTTTATGAAACGGCCCAAAAGAATTTGCTTTTTAGGTATTGGAGTGATTATTCTAATTATAAGATTTTCGTATGAGAACAAAAAATGGACAATATGCAACAGCAATTTTTAGAGGCTGGCACACTTATGCTTGCCGGTATGGTATTTGTATTTGTATTTTTGGGTGTGTTAATCATTTTTATAAATACAGTGTTGGCAACATTAGCGGTGAAGTTTCCAGACCCTATTGTTTCGCCATCAACTCGTCATAATAAAAAGAGCAAGAGTAAAGCTAGCGGAGATATATCTCCAGCGGTTGTTGCTGCTATTAGCGGCGCAGTTAAACGTTATCGAAGCCAACACGGGCAAGACAAATAAATTAGATAACGTTAAACGCTTCTACACCAATATAATTAAAAAGTTAGATAAAAGGGCACAAACATGAGTAAGCCATTAGGAATCACCGAAGTAGTTTTAAGAGACGGTCATCAATCAATTCTTGCCACGAGGCTTCGTTTAGAAGATATGTTGCCGATAGCTGCAACCCTTGATGAAGTCGGCTATTGGTCAATTGAATCGTGGGGAGGAGCAACTTTTGACTCATGTATTCGTTATTTGGGTGAAGATCCATGGGAGCGAATTCGTGCCCTTAAAAAAGCGATGCCAAATACCAAACAGCAAATGTTGTTTCGCGGTCAAAACATCCTAGGTTACCGCCATTATGCTGATGATGTAGTGGAAAAGTTTGTTGAACGAGCTCATCTTAATGGTGTTGACGTTTTCCGTATTTTTGATGCCATGAATGATGTACGAAACTTACAAACATCTATCAAGGCCGCAGTTAAAGTTGGTGCACATGCCCAAGGCACCTTGAGCTATACAGAAAGCCCAGTACACACTCTTGAAGGTTGGTTAACTATGGCCAAGCAACTTGAAGATATGGGCGCTCACTCTTTATGTATTAAAGACATGTCAGGTTTACTTAAACCTTACGATGGTGCTGAGCTTATTAGCCGTTTAAAAGAAACTGTTTCTTTACCTATCGCTTTACATTGTCATGCAACTACAGGGTTAAGTGTTGCGACTCAAATGAAAGCAATTGATAGTGATATTGATGTTATTGATACATCAATATCGTCTCTGAGTATGACTTATGGCCATTCACCAACAGAAACTATTGCCGCTATTGTTGAAGGCAGCTCACGTGCTACCGGCCTTAATGTTGAAAAAATGGCAGAAGTTGCTGCATACTTTAGAGATGTCAGAGAGAAATATGCTGAATTTGAAGGCAGTTTAAAAGGTGTTGACGCCCGCATATTAACGGCACAAGTACCTGGTGGCATGTTAACTAACATGGAAAATCAGTTAAAAGAGCAGGGCGCAGCCGATAAATTTGATGAAGTGTTAACTGAAATACCAAAAGTACGTAAAGACTTAGGTTATATTCCACTCGTAACACCTACATCACAAATTGTTGGTACGCAGGCTGTACTTAACATACTAACGGGTGAGCGTTATAAGTCTGTTACTAAGGAAACTGCAGGTGTATTAAAAGGTGAGTATGGCGCAACAGCAGCCCCAGTTGATGCTGAATTACAGGCAAGAGTATTAGATGGGCAAGATGTTATTACTTGTCGCCCAGCTGACCTACTTGACCCTGAAATGGATAAGTTATCAGACGAGCTACAAACATTAGCTAAAGAGAAAAACATTACTTTAGCTGATGAAAGCATTGATGATGTACTCACCTATGCTTTATTCCCGCAAATTGGACTTAAGTTTCTAGAGAACCGTAATAATCCATCAGCATTTGAACCTATCCCAACAAAATCAAGTGCTAAGGCTAAAGTAGCCTCAGAAGCTAATACGACAGGAGAACCAGAAAACTACGCAGTTAGTGTTGATGGTAAGGTTTATGATGTAATAGTTGCTCCTGGTGGCTCTATTGAAGCCATAACGCACCCAGCAGGGGACGACGCAATGAAACAATCTGCATCAATCTCTGCAGAAGAAACATTAAATGCACCGTTAGCAGGTAATATTTTTAAAGTCTTGGTAAATGAAGGCGATCATGTAGAAGCTGGTGATGTGGTTATTATTATGGAAGCGATGAAAATGGAAACTGAAATTCGTGCAGTAACCGCTGGCGAAATAGTATCGTTATTTACCAAAGAAGGTGACTCAGTTGCTGTTGGTGATGCTTTACTAAGTTTTTCATAGGAATTATCATGGAATCATTAACTAAATTATGGCTTTCAACTGGCTTAGCTAATTTTGAGTTAGGCCAAGTTGTAATGATGCTGGTAGGTTGTGGTCTACTGTATCTTGCTATTGCTCGAAACTTTGAGCCATTATTATTACTACCAATGGGATTTGGCTCAATATTAACCAATATCCCTGTAGCAGGCTTTTCTGAAGTAGGTGGTCTATTACATTACATTTACTATGCAGGTATTGATACCGGAATATTCCCGTTGATTATCTTTATGGGTGTAGGTGCTATGACTGATTTTGGTGCGCTTATTGCTAACCCTAAAACCTTGCTACTTGGTGCTGCCGCGCAGTTTGGTATCTTTGCCACCTTGTTTGGTGCAATTGCTTTAAACTACGTCCCAGGAATTGAGTTTACCCTGAAAGACGCTTCTGCTATTGCCATTATTGGTGGTGCAGATGGTCCTACTGCAATCTTCCTTGCTTCAAAATTAGCACCTGAACTGCTTGGGGCAATTGCAGTAGCGGCTTATTCTTATATGGCGTTGGTACCAATTATTCAACCGCCAATTATGAAAGCTTTAACAACTGAAGAAGAACGTAAAATTGAAATGAAACAGTTAAGGTCTGTCACCAAAATTGAAAAAATTATTTTTCCATTAGGTGTGTTGCTGATGACGATCTTCTTCTTACCAGCCGCTACTCCATTAGTAGGCATGTTTTGTTTAGGTAACTTAATGCGAGAATCAGGTGTTGTTGATCGTCTAAGTACCACGGCGCAGAATGAACTTATAAATATAACAACTATATTTTTAGGTCTAGGGGTTGGTTCAAAGTTAAGCGCCGAAGCGTTCTTAAACGTTGAAACGTTAGGTATTCTTGCTTTAGGTGCAGTGGCTTTTTCAATAGGTACTGCCTCAGGAGTTATTATGGCTAAAACGATGAATAAGTTATCTAAAGACCCAATTAATCCATTAATTGGTGCTGCTGGTGTATCAGCTGTTCCTATGGCTGCACGTGTTGCCAATAAGGTCGGTTTACAAGCTAATCCGCATAACTTCTTATTGATGCATGCAATGGGTCCAAACGTTGCTGGTGTGCTTGGCTCTGCTGTTGCCGCAGGGGTGCTGTTGGCTTTAGTGGGTGGCTAGGTTAGTTAAATGAAATACTGGTTTAACGACTAAGTGATAAAATAAGTAACGCTAAGTAAAAGCCGAGCATCGCTCGGTTTTTTGCTTTCAACAGTTTAATAAAACAAGCTGTTGTATTAAAGGTATGTTACAGACTAGTAAATTAATCTGTATCGTCATAAAATGCGCCTTACTTAACACCTAAGGATTATATAAGTTCATTATGAAACTTCCCCTCATTATGCTAGGCGCATTAATTGTTCTTTCTGCTTGCACAAGCTCAAGCACTGGTCGTAAACAAGTGATGTTATTCTCAGAATCTGAGCTTGATAAAATGGGCGCTGCTTCATTTGAAGAGATGAAAAAGCAAACCCCAATTAGCACCGATAAAGCGACTATCAATTTTGTACAATGTGTCGCCAATGCAGTAACCAAAAATGTACCTAAATCAGTGCACAAAGGTAATTGGGAAGTAGTCGTGTTTGATTCAGCACAAGTGAACGCGTTTGCCTTACCTGGCGGTAAAATAGGTGTATACACCGGTATTTTAAAGGTGACTGAAACCCAAGATCAATTAGGGGCTATTATTGGTCATGAGGTTGGTCATGTTATTGAACATCACTCAAATGAACGTTTATCAGCAAGTAAACTGCAGAATATGGGCATGGCAGCTGCTACAGCCGCTGTAGGTATGACTGATGTTGAAAATAAAGGTTTATGGATGGCGGGCCTAGGTTTAGGGCTGCAATATGGTGTAATTATGCCTTATGGACGTTCTCATGAGAGCGAAGCTGATATTGTTGGTCAAGATCTTATGGCGCGTTCTGGTTTTGAACCGAGTGCCAGTATTAAGCTTTGGCAGAATATGGCTAAGTTGAGCAAGGAGCGCCTGCAGAGTTTATGTCAACTCATCCATCTAATGAAACGCGTATTAAGCAATTAACAGAACACTTACCTGTGTCGATGAATTACTATCAAACAACAAATAGACCACAATGCCAAAAGCCTAGCGTGATCTCTTCACCTAAGTCTTAGTACTCTCGTTTTAATCTTAAAAAAATTAGTACTTGAACGCTTAAACTGCAGTCAAGTACTCGCGGTATTTATGGGTGTAATTTATGTTGCACCCAGTCGCCATTTTGCTCTTCAAAGCAGATTCTATCGTGTAAACGATTTGCACGCCCTTGCCAAAACTCAATAGCATGGGGCTTGACTCGCCATCCTCCCCAAAATTCAGGGTGGGGGACTTCACCTTGGGAAAATTTTTCTTGGTAATGACTCATTCGATCTTTTAATTCGTTATCATTTCTAAGCTTTTGACTTTGCTTAGATGCCCAAGCGCCAACTTGACTGCCACGATCTCGACTATGAAAGTAATCGGCCGATTCCTGCGCGGTCACCTTCTCTACCGTGCCCTCAATTCTTATTTGTCGTTGTAATACATTCCAATGGAATAGCAGAGCTACCTTACTATTGTCGCTAAGTTCATTACTTTTTCGGCTGCTATAATTGGTAAAGAAAACAAAGCCATCTGCATCATAATCTTTTAGTAATACCATACGAGAGCTAGGTTGGCCATCGGTGCTACAACTACTTACAGACATAGCCTCAGGTAATAAAATTCCAGACTTGTTAGCATCAGAAAACCATTGTTCAAACAATTCATCAGGTGTTGTACTTGGTGATATTTCAGGGAGGGGTAAAGCGACACCTTGACCAAAGGTGAATAGGCAGCGTAGTTTTTCAAATAACGTCATAATATTTAAAGTGAGTTCTTAAAAGTATTGCATCATTTTATGCTTAAATGACGTTAATGCAAGGTTATACTGTGGCGAATGTGAATAAGTTCAGACCTACCAATCCTCACTGTCATCAAGTAAATCTTTAAGTCGCTTCTTTTCTCTTAATTCATCAATACGCTTACGTGCTAGCAGGTTTTTTTGTGCTTGCTCTTGGGCTTTCTTTTCAGCTAAGGAGGTTCCTTTTAGGCTAATGCCCTCGCTGGTATCATCGATACTACTAGCGCTTGTATCATCAGGGAAGTTATCGTCTATATCGCTTACCATGGCATTTACCTTTTATGTGTTACCAAACATATAAATGAGTATGATTGGCATAGGTTGAAATTATTCAAAGTATATTGCTTAACATAGGTAAGAACATTGCTATTTTCAATGCTGGTTTACAAAAAAATTAAATAATAAAGTCTGTTTAGCTTTTTTTTGAGCTAAGTCGGTATAAAGCTTATGCGAATTGATTTTACCTATTACTCTGTCTTCGAGGAAAGGCAAATAGCAGACAATAAAAAACCAGTGACAAGCACTGGTTTTTTATAATGTTAGTTACTTAATTAATAAGTTTACCAACCTTCAACACCCTTCATATCAGGTAACTGATGAGCGATACCTTTATGACAATCGATACAGGTTTTTTCACCATCAGCAAGTGCAGTTGAATGCTGGTAAGAAGCACGCTCACTTTGCTCAGTAAAGTCCATGTAATCGAAGTTATGACAGTTACGACACTCTAATGAGTCATTGGCTTTAAGTCTACGCCATTCGTTTTCTGCTAAACCTCTACGGTGAGCTAAAAACTTTTCACGTGTATCAATAGTACCAAAAAGCATGCCCCAAACTTCTTTTGAAGCTTGCATTTTACGTGCTATTTTATCAGTCCATGCGTGTGGAACATGACAATCAGGACATGTTGCACGCACACCAGAGCGATTAGAAAAGTGAATAGTTGTTTTCATCTCTTCATAGACATTGTTTTCCATTTCATGACATGAAATACAAAACTCTTCAGTATTTGTCACTTCAAGTGCGGTGTTAAACCCACCCCAAAAGATGATACCGGCAATAAATCCACCAATAACTAAGGCACCAAGACTATAATAACCACTCGGTTTGCTTAGGGTTTTCCAGCCTATTATAAGGATATTTTTCATGCTAACTCCTAATGCTCTTTTGATTTAGCTTTTGCTTTCATTAAGCTGCGCATATCAGTGAAAGTATTCTCTACTAAAGGCTCTGCATCGAGTTGTGTCACATGACACTGATTACAAAAATAACGACGTGGTGACATTTCTGCTAAGAAGTTACCATCTCTGTCCATGTAATGCGTAACACTCACCATAGGTGCCTGTGTTTTTTCCGTACGATGACGAGAATGACAAGACATACACTTGTTATTATTCTTATTCACCTCATAGCTTCGGATAGTGTGCGGTATCACTGGCGGCTGCATCGGATAATTACGTGCTTTTTTGATATCCTTGTTAACCACTTGAGGAATACGATTTGGCTCTTTTTGTACATCAATAGGGGTTGCATCCCTAAGCGTAGCAACTGAGTTGATCGTTTCTTTATCTGCTGCATTGGCGTTTAGAGAGTACATTATTGGTGATACTGCTAGTACCAATAAACTGGCAATTGCTGCTAGGTTTAAATTTTTCATTGTAGACTCCTAAACTTTAACAATTTTGATAGCACATTTTTTGTAATCCGTTTCTTTCGATAATGGATCTGTGGCATCTAAAGTGACTTTGTTAACTAAACGACTCGCATCAAACCAAGGCATATACACTAAACCAATTGGTGGCTTATTACGGCCTCTTGTTTCTACACGTGTTTGAACTTCACCACGACGAGAAATGAGCTTAACTAAATCGCCACGGCGCATATTACGTTTTTTTGCATCATCAGGGTGCATGTAAACTAATGCATCGGGCATTGCTTTGTATAACTCAGGTACACGTTGTGTCATTGAACCTGAATGCCAATGCTCTAATACACGACCAGTTGATAACCATAAGTCGTACTCTTCATCCGGAGACTCGGCTGCTGGCTCATAAGGAAGAGCAAAAATAATCGCTCTTCCGTCAGGTTTCCCGTAGAAATCCCAACCACTACCTGGTTTACAGTAAGGATCAGAGCCTTCTTTAAAGCGCCATTTAGTTTCTTTACCGTTAACTACAGGCCAGCGTAAACCACGCTCTTTATGGTATCTATCGTATGGGGCTAAATCATGGGCATGACCTCGACCAAAGCTGGCATACTCTTCAAATAAACCTTTTTGAATATAGAAACCAAAATCACGAGATTCATCATTTAGGCGATCTTCTGGTACCTCAGTAAGTGGGAATTTACCCACAGAAGAGTCTTTATAAAGCACATCAAATAATGTTTTACCACGTACATCAGGCTTCTTAGCGATAAGCTCTTCAGGCCAAACATCTTCTACTTTAAAGCGCTTAGAGAATTCAACTAACTGCCATAGATCTGATTTTGCGCCTGTCGGTGCTTCAACCATTTGGTACCAAGATTGTGTACGACGTTCAGCATTGCCATAAACACCTTCTTTTTCTACCCACATTGCTGTTGGTAAAATCAAATCAGCTGCTTGTGCGGTAACTGTTGGGTATGGGTCTGATACAACAATAAAGTTTTTTGGATTACGGTAACCAGGGTAAGCTTCTTCATTGATGTTGGCGGCAGCTTGCATGTTGTTATTACACTGCACCCAGTAGAAGTTTAACTTACCATCTTTCAGCATACGATTTTGTAAGACAGCGTGGTAACCGGGCTTCGGAGGAATAGTGCCTTCAGGCAAGTCCCACGTTTTCTCAGCAATAGCACGATGTTTAGGGTTTGCAACAACCATATCGGCAGGTAAACGGTGTGAGAAAGTACCTACTTCACGAGCAGTACCACACGCTGAAGGTTGACCTGTTAATGAGAACGGGCTATTACCTGGCGTTGAGATTTTACCTGTTAATAAATGAATGTTATAAACAAGGTTGTTGGCCCAAACACCACGAGTATGTTGGTTAAAACCCATAGTCCAAAAAGAGGTTACTTTCACTTTTGGATCGGCATACATTTCAGCTAATTCTTTTAGCTTATGTTCAGGAACACCAGAAAGTTTTGATACGGATTCAACCGTATATGTGCTAACAAATTTTGCGTATTCATCAAAATCAATTGGCGTAGAACTGCCTTTAGTTTTACCGTTGTTTTTAGCTTTTTGCTCTAATGGATGCTCAGGACGTAAACCATAACCAATATCAGTTTCACCTAATCTAAAGTTAGTATGTTTACTCACAAAGTCTTTGTTTACGCGACCAGTTTGAATAATATAGTTAGCAATGTAGTTCAAAATTGCCAAATCTGTTTGCGGCGTGAAGATCATGCCGTTATCGGCTAAATCGAAACTTCTGTGCTCAAAAGTAGATAATACCGCAACTTTTACGTGAGGTGCACTTAAACGACGATCAGTTAAACGCGTCCATAAAATTGGATGCATTTCTGCCATGTTTGATCCCCATAATACAAAGGCATCAGCAGCTTCTAAATCATCGTAACAACCCATAGGTTCGTCGATGCCGAAAGTACGCATAAAACCACCAACAGCAGACGCCATACAATGACGAGCATTAGGGTCGATATTGTTAGTACGAAAGCCTGCTTTCATTAATTTTACTGCAGCATAACCTTCTTGTACTGTCCATTGACCAGAGCCGAACATACCAAGCGCTTCTGGGCCATCTTTTTTCAATGCATCATTAGCTTTTTCAGCCATTACATTGAAGGCTTGATCCCAAGAGATAGGAGTGAACTCACCTTCTTTATCGTATTTACCGTTGGTCATACGAAGTAGTGGTGTAGTTAATCTGTCTTTGCCGTACATGATTTTAGAAAGGAAGTAACCTTTTACACAGCTAAGCCCTTTGTTTACTGGTGATTTAATATCACCATGGGTAGCAACAACTTTACCATCCATCACACCTACGTTAACACTACAGCCAGTACCACAAAAACGACAAGCAGCTTTATCCCACTTAAGTTTAGTGATATCAGAACTGGTAATTAAATTTGAAGCAACTGCAGGAACAGATACTCCGGCAACAGCAGCAGCAGCGGCAACGGCATTTGCTTTTATAAATTCACGGCGATTAATTGTCATAATGTCACCTTCCCTTTGATAATTTTGATTCGATTTTAAATAAATGGTTATGTTTTCTATACTTGTTTTCTAAAACTGGTTTTCTTAAATTATTTGATTTCGAGGCTTAATGCATCATCACTTTCGGCAAGCTTTTTTTCTTGCTCTTCATCTAGCACTTGATGATAGACAGGTGATAAATTAAGTATGCCTTTATGGGCTCTTATAAGATCTATTTTTTTATCAAGATCTTTAAATCCAGTACCTTCAACAGTGAGAACTATTTTACCTTCATCGCTGACTGCGTGAATTTCTGCACCTTCAACAGCAGTAATAACCGCTTTCACTTCATCCAGTTGTGCCAATATTGGCGAGGCAACGAGACTAGCTACGTGGTATTCAGGTGTTCTTTGTTTTTTTTGTGTCATATATTTCTTAAATTATTTTTCAAAGCGTTGTTTGGTCAAAGTTGAAGGCTATTGCGTTTTGCGGGCAAACGCTTATGCAAGCGCCGCACTGACTACAATCTACTTCGGTTATGCTTGGCTGTGGAATACTTGAATTGAGGTAATTAAATTTAATAACACTCGTTTCACATTCATCACGACAGCTTTGACAGTAAATATTATTCTTGGCTAAACATTTATCATTAATTTCCAAGGTGACTGGCCAGGCCTTGTCGATACTCTCTTTAGAAAGTTCTTCCTCTAGCCCTTCAGTTAAGTCTTTAGGAAATAACCCTGAAAATAACGGCTGCTCACATACTTCAATGCATTTATTGCAAAAAGTACATTCACCCTGGTTAAAGTCTATTTTTGGAAAACCATCTTCATCTTTGACAATAATATTTGTTTCACAGCTCTGCACACAGTCTTGGCATTGAGTACAACCAGAGGTAAAAACGGCTTCATTAATGACCCAAGGTAATCGCATGACTTGCTGTCTTTTAACACGGCCGCGGAACAATCGTCGCCTAGATGGATCTGCCAGTTTTTCTACTGAATTGGCCTTTTTAGTAAGCAAGTGCTTAAGAACCGGGCGGGCCCATGAATGCTAGTTGACTGAACCATACGGCAAAACCGAAGCCAGCAACAATAATTACCGATAATATGGGAGCTAGGAATACGGCTAGAAATATGAAGGTGTTACGTTCATGTTTTTTTTGTTGTTCAGGGGTTGTTGCTTGATTCATAATGCTCTCGAAAGTTTATGATTAAGGTAAGCTAGATTTAGGGCTAATTTTAATTACTTGTTGATTTGCCTTTATTGATCCAGATCAAGTTATGTAAAATAACCATAGTTCATTTGTGGACTTAAGGAGTATAGGGTCTAATAGTTCAAAAAAGCTAGATTAAAAGCGATATAAATTTTATTTTTTTGCTTTAAGATACTTGATAAACTTAATTTTATTTCCTTTTAGATTAAACTCGGAGTTTTTAAATATACTATGCAGCCTTTACTCTTTGCGCCTTGGTTAAAAGTTTATGCTCAACAAGCTGCTTTGCTCAATGAACGACGATTAGTTGCACTTTCGGGTAGTGGGTCTTGGGCCCTTTCTCTAATTGAATCTGCAAATGTTTTAGTTGCTAATTATGATAAAGGGGCTGCTTCTTACACCGCGCCAACCAATCAGCTCATTTATGGTGATAGTTCACTTTTTCCTAGTAACGTACCTAAAAAGAATTATCGAGATAAATTAGGTAGTGAGAGTGATATGATCATTTTTGCAGACAGTCATTTTACCGTTGATGCTTTTGCCGCGTTATCAGGGACTTTAAAGGCAGGTGGAATTTTTTTTCTTATCGTGCCTGAAATAAATGCAAAGCAACACGCTAGTTTTTTCTTAAATCGTTTTTATTCCTTACTTAAAGCAATGCCAAGTCATGCCTTCATTTCTCAAAAAGATAACGTGTTGCCACAGCTAAGCCCAGAGATAGATAAGCCAAAAAAAATAGGGAAGCAGCTTTATCCCTTTGGTTGCCGTACGGCAGAGCAACACAGTGCGGTTAAAGCTATCGATAAAGTCGTAACGGGCCACAGAAAGAGGCCGTTGGTTTTAACCGCTGATCGAGGTAGAGGTAAATCATCGGCATTGGCTATCGCCTGTGCTCAATTAATGCAATTAAATGAGAGTAATGAATTTAATTGCATTATTACCGCCCCAAACTTGCAGGCCTTAACGGTATTTTATCAGCAATTAAAGATTAGTTTACCTAAGGCAGAGCTGCGAGGTTGTAATCTTACATTAGGTAAGGCAAAACTTTCCTTCATGGCGGTAGATCAACTGATTAAGCAACCTCAAAAAATTAATTTACTGATTGTTGATGAAGCAGCAGCTATTCCAGTATATTTGCTTGAACAACTACTCAGTTGTTATCACCGTATGGTCTTTTCTAGTACTGTACATGGTTATGAAGGGGCAGGTCGTGGTTTTACTTTAAAGTTTCAACAAACGTTAAGTAAAGTATGTCCACAGTGGCAGAGTGTGCACATAAAACAGCCGATACGCTGGAGAGTAAATGACCCACTTGAGCAGTTAGTCTTTGATACTTGCTTATTAAATGCTGAATTACCAGATTTAGCGGCGACAATACAGACAGCATTACCCAGCGACCTTGCCGACAATGTTAGTGGAACTGTATATGACTTTAACGCTACAGTATTCAAAGTTCTTAGCTCGAAAGAGTTGCTAGAAGATGAGGTATTATTACGACAAATTTTTGCAATTTTAGTGACCGCACATTATCAAACCAAGCCGAGCGACTTACAATTACTCTTAGATAACCCACAAGTACAGGTAGCGTGTCTCTTTTCATCAGACAAAAAAAATGCTGATGTTATCGGTGTGGCTCTGTTGATGAATGAAGGGAGAAGTCATGGTGCTGAAGAAATTGATGTCAGTGTAATAAAGAATTCACAGAAACGCTTACGTAATCAATTTTTACCGCAATCACTATTAAGTTATTGTGGTTTTGAGCAAGCATTTGATTATTGTTATTTACGGATCATGCGTATTGCTGTGCATCCACAACTTCAACAACAAGGGGTTGGTTCACACTTCCTGTCACAAATACAATTGCTAGCAATAGAGCAGGGAGCTGACTTTACTGGTACCAGCTTTGGTGTTAATGCATCGTTGTTATCTTTTTGGTTAAAAGCAGGATTTACTCCCTGTAGAATAGGCTTTACTAAAGATAATGCCAGCGGTGAACATTCTGCTCTACTTCTTCAGGGCGGTAATGATCAAGGTAAGCAATTACAACAATCACTTAAAAATGGCTTCTATCGAAGCTTTGACTACTTGTTGCTAGAAGAATATAAAACTCTTTCTAGCGAGTTAGTTTATTTGCTATTAATACAGCAAAGTAGTGATGATTTAGTGATTTTATCAGCGCTTGATATTGCCAACGTATCTGCATTTTCTCAAGGGGAGCGTTTGTATAGTAGTTGTGTCTATAGTTTGTATTTGTGGCTTAAACATGACTTGTTAGCGAACACTTCATCTAATAATGGCAACAGCCATGTTGATCAAGATACTTTAATATTTATTGCTCGATTGATACAAAAACATGATGTAGAAGCCATTTGCCAGCAATATGACTTGACCGGAAAAAAGCAGCTAAACCAGACTATGCAAAATTATGTGGGTAGGCGTCTGGAAAGCGTGATAATTAACGATGTTTAGCTTATAGGTTTTTCTGTATTTCACCGCCTGCTAGCATGCCAGTGCCAAAAACGCTGCATAGCTATATATTCGCAGCGTTTATCACCAAAAAAACATATGTCGTCATGATGAAGTATCTTCTCTATATAAAAGCAGACAGTTTTTGCTAAGCCACTACTTGGATTGCTTTTATATGTTGATATCAACATGGCCACCCAATTCTCTAAGTAACTAAATTCTTTTGAAACAGTTAAGCACATAAGTGTTTTTCTCCATCGATATCATAATTTTCGGTACTACTGGCGAGTAACGTGTGCCAAATAATTGATTTGGCGTTGGCATTTAAACACTTGCAGTCACCGCAATGAAGTAAACCTGAACTGAGTAAATGGCTTAATAAATTACTCGATAACTCAACTTGTACTTTGTCGCTATTGTTAACGGTTAATGTCTTCATATCGGCTCCTTTGTTGTTTTATTCAGCATATGCTTAATATAAATCTATTGCAAATGATAATTATTATCATTTGTCTTTTTTAGTAATGGATTGAAAATAAGTGTTACTGAATATTTGCAGCTGCCACAACTTGAACCATTCAATTGAATGGCGTTAATTTAATTGGTTTTGAATACTGTTTACACTGGCTTATTTGTCAGTACAATCAATATGGTTATTGGAATAGGGATAGAATTTATGAGTGCAGCTGTAAGTGTACAGTCACTGACCAAGCAATATAAAGATGTTTGTGCGGTAGATAATGTTAGTTTTGAAGTAGAAACAGGGCACTGCTTTGGCTTATTAGGTCCAAATGGCGCAGGAAAAACCACTACTATTGAAATAATGGAAGGCATTATTAGTGCTACCTCCGGAGAAGTGCTTTACCAAGGGCAGCAGGTTGATAGTCAAATCTCTCAACAGATAGGCATTCAGTTTCAACATACCGCTTTACAAGACTTTTTAACTGTTAAAGAAACCCTTAACCTGTTTGCTTCTTTTTATCAAAATACGCTAGATCAATCACAATTAATTGAACTCTGTGATTTAGGTGACTTTTTAAATCGCGATAATCGTTTGTTATCTGGTGGTCAAAGGCAGCGTTTGTTACTTGCGTTAGCTTTGATAAATGATCCAAACATAATTTTTCTTGATGAACCAACGACAGGGTTAGACCCTCATGCTAGACGAAATTTTTGGCAATTAATTAAAAATATTAAATCGCAAAATAAAACTATTATTTTAACTACTCACTATATGGATGAGGCCGAGCAGCTTTGTGATGATATTGTCATTATGGACAAAGGTAAAATAATTGAATCAGGTACCCCCCATCAATTGTTAGCCAAGCACTTTGAAGATGTATTTATTTACTTACCTATAAAGCAAGTTGATGAAAAAATTGTACGTGAGCAGGGCTGGCAAGTATTGGCTGATCGTATTGAAATAAAAAGCCAAAATGTTGAGCAAACTTTAGCATTTTTGATGCAACATAAAGTGTCCCTTGATGGTTTACATGTTAAGTCAGCTAATTTAGATGACTTATTTTTAAAGTTAACAGGTCATTCTCTGCAAGCCTAAGATGGCTAACTGGGATTTTCGAAGGTAACATGAATTTAAAACGTTTTTATGCGGTATTTAAAGCACGTAGTATTGAGTTTTTTCGTGACAGGTCATCACTTGGCTGGAACTTGTTTTTTCCGGTTTTATTATTGATTGGTTTCTCGTTTATTTTTTCAGGTGATGGCCGATCTGCCTATAAGATTGGTTTGCTTGAAACACAAGAGCAAACTAAAAATATAGCGCAGCAGGCACTTAAAGATTTACGATTTATTGATTTCATTAACTATAGCGATCTTTCATTAGCTAAAGCCAAGCTGAGCCGGCACAGTATTGATTTATTGGTGGATTATGATGCTAAACGTTACTGGGTTAACGATGAATCATCAAAAAGTTATTTAGTTGAACAAATCTTCCTTGGTCAAGAGTTAAGCCAGCAAGTTGGTTTCACTCGTTTGAAAAGTAGCGGCAAAGGTATCCGTTATGTTGATTGGGTGTTACCTGGAATTCTAGGTATGAATATGATGTTTAGCTGCTTATTTGGTGTGGGCTATGTCATTGTACGTTATCGTAAAAACTCAGTACTTAAACGCTTGAAAGCAACACCATTAACTGCTTTTGAGTTTGTATCAGCACAATTACTATCTCGACTATTCATTGTGATGTTTATGTCGACAATTGTGTATAGCGGTTGTAACTTGTTTTTCGACTTTTTTATGTTGGGAAGCTACGTTGATCTCATATTGATTGGTGCTTTGGGCGCATTTTGTCTTATCTCTTTAGGGCTTTTAGTGGCAAGTCGTAGTAAAAGTGAAGAGCTTATCGGCGGTTTATTAAATTTAACGTCATGGCCGATGATGATGCTTTCTGGTGTTTGGTTTAGCCTTGAGGGAGCTCCTCAGGCGTTAAAGAATATAGCGGACCTGTTACCTTTAACACATTTAGTAGCGGGTGCCAGAGCTATTATTACCGAAGGAGCCTCTTTGGTAGACATAAGTTATCATATTAATGCGCTATTATTGATGAGTGCATTGTTTTTAGCGCTAGGCTCTTATCTATTTAGTTGGAATGCTGAGCGGTAACATCAGGACCATTATTGAGCAACGGTTATTCAGTTCTAGATATAATTAAAACGATTGTTTAAATAAAAATTGTAATGACTGTGTTGTGGTGTAATATTATTGAAATATATACCCATAATGATGGGTGTCAGCAATACCTTTATATTGAGAGATTTATTATGGCAGTAGTGATTAGTGGTACTGGTTTATATACCCCAAGTCAGAGCATTTCTAATGACGAATTAGTTGCGTGCTTTAACCAGTATGTAGAAAAGTTTAACCTTACCCACAGTCAAGAGATTAGTGATGGTGCAGTGATGGCATTATCGCCTTCAGACAGTAGCTTTATTGAAAAAGCTTCTGGTATCAAAAGTCGTTATGTAATGTCGAAAGAAGCTATTTTGAACGTAGATATTATGTCGCCACGTTTTGAAGAGCGGGATAATGAAAAACTGTCAATGCAAGCTGAAATAGGTGTAGCCGCAGCAAAAGATGCAATGTTAGCTGCAAAGAAAACGGCTGCAGATATAGACCTTGTTATCGTTGCTTGTGCCTATACGCAACGCTCTTACCCTGCAATGGCTATTGAAATACAAAATGCTCTTGGTTGTGGTGGTTGGGGCTTTGACATGTTAGTTGCATGTTCAGCTGCTACTTTTGGCATTATCAATGCGGCCAATGCTATTCGTAGCGGTACTGCAAAAACGGTATTAGTGATCAACCCTGAAATATTGTCACCACAAATCAATTACCGTGATAGGGATAGTCATTTTATTTTTGGTGATGTTGCGACTGCTTCTATTATTGAAGATGAAAGTACCGCTAATGGTGATCACGTGTTTAAAATCATCAGTGAGCAACCGATGACAAGTTTCTCTAATAATATTCGCAGCAATATAGGATACATGAATAACTGTAGTCCAGATAATGTTGATGACGTTGATAAGTACTTTATTCAGCAAGGGCGAAAAGTATTTAAAGAAGTTCTACCTATGGTCTCTAACCTAATTACCACAGAAATGGTAAAAATGGGACTAGGTGCAGAAGATATTAAACGCCTTTATTTACACCAAGCCAATATTAATATGAATAATTTCATTGCCAAAAAAGTACTTGGCAGAGAACCTGATAGTAGCGAAGCGCCAATTATTTTGGACGAGTATGCAAATACCAGCTCTGCGGGGTGTATTATTGCTTTGCACAAACATAAGCAAGGTCTAGTATCTGGCGATAAAAGTGTTTTATGTTCTTTTGGCGCGGGCTATTCTGCTTGCTGCTTATTGTTGGAATACGTATAGGTTTATACTATTTGGTATAAACACGTGGCCACTTAGAACAGCATAAGCGACATTAGCGCAATCAAAATATGCGTAGTTATAGCTATAGTTATTGTTCATCAAGCATGTTTTCTGAAGTCATCATGGTACTCAATGAGTTCCTAAAGGGCGAGTAGCTCATAAAAGGCAAAGGCTTATATACAGCGTAATTGATGTTGATAAAGACGCGACAAGGATATAGCTTGTTAGCGAATGCAGGAAAAAATTCCGCTGAATAACCATTATCTGCAATCTATGCCTTGGCTATAAGCCTTTAAATACTCGCTAAGTGTTTACTTTCTTATACTGATTGGTATCAACATTATGTCGCAAACTAGCCTTTGGCAAATAGAAACTGATAGCGGAGATTTTGCAGAGTTGTGCAATGGCTTATATCAACGAGAGATCAGTATTATTGCCAAGGGCCACTTTGGCAGTGTAGAGGCTATGCAAACACGCTTACAGAGCTTATCCTATTATATAACCCGTACAGCACATTCTATGACACAGGTTATGGCACAGGGAAATTCCCCATTAATACTCGATAGCCAAAACGCCAGTTGGTCAAGCAAACAAAGTAAAAAAAAGCCCTTTGCGGGACAGGTAACCAGCCAAGAATGTGATATCGTTTCTAACTGGTATTTGCAAAGTGGTATAGGCATCGGCCTTGTAGTACCCGTGTTATTAGTTGACCACATCATTATTGATTGTATCGATAGAATTGACTTGGATAGGCAAAGATTACATACCAATGTTGGTGGCTGGTTTTCATTAATGCCAATGGACCGTACGTTTAACCCTGCTGCTAATGTTACTAAACGCCTACTTAGACCCAATAAAAGAATTATGACGTCAGCTTGTGCAGGCCACTGTTGGCAAGGTGATACTCAAAAATCCCCAGTAATTCCAAGCTTGCGAGAGTTGTTACTTTCTTGCGCCATTAACTGGAAAAACTTCAAAAAACCTTTGGCTATTTAACTCTTGCCCTAGTTAGGTATAATAACCGCAATATTCTCTGTATTTTTCAATGCTTTTACTTAGGCTGCCATGCGTGTATTTACAGCAATTTTGCTGACACTGTTACTTCTTTTACAATACCGACTTTGGTTTGGTAAAAATAGTGTGCCTGATTACCTGATATTAAAAGAACGCCTTATTCATCAGCAAGATGCGAATGAGAAGTTAAAGCAAAGAAATAAACTACTTTTTGCTGATACCGATGATTTAAAGCTAGGGTTGGAAGCGATTGAAGAGCGAGCCCGTAATGAGCTGGGTATGATCAAAGAAGAAGAAACTTTTTTTCGCCTTATTCCGAAAGATAGCAATTTAAATAATTAGTTGAAAAACAGGGTATTTTTTAATGGAAAAAGCACTAAATTTTGTCGCCATTGTACCTGCGGCAGGAGTAGGGAAGCGTATGCAGGCCAATTGCCCTAAACAATACCTGCGTATTAATAATGAAAGTATTCTATCTCATACTGTGATGAAGTTGTTAAGTCACCCAGCCATTAACCAAGTGATTCTTGCTTTAGGTGAAGATGATCAATACTTTGCTGAATCTCAATTGGCCCAACATAAAGATATTATTCGAGTGAATGGTGGTAAAGAGCGAGTAGATTCAGTACTCAGTGGCCTAGAGGTTATTGATGACTCAAAATATCCTTGGGTATTGGTACATGATGCCGCTCGCCCCTGTGTTACTCATGAAGATATAGATAAATTAATTGAGCAATGTTTAAGGCATAATAGAGGCGGTATATTGGCAACACCAGTACGGGATACCATGAAGCGTGGTACTTGTATTGAAGGTGTTATTAATTCGATAGATCACACTATCGAGCGTGATCAGTTATGGCATGCTTTAACACCGCAACTCTATAAAACAGATGAGTTAATGCTTGCCATTAATCAAGCATTGGAAAATGAGCGACAGATAACAGATGAAGCTTCAGCGATTGAACAAGCTAACTTACCCAGCTTATTAGTTACTGGCAGTAGTGAGAATATTAAAATAACTCACCCAGATGACTTAGCCTTAGCTGAGTTTTATATAAATAAACAAGCTAACCATTCATAAAGGAAATTGTAATGCGAATAGGTCATGGTTTTGATGTTCATAAATTTGGTGGACAAGGTCCCATAGTGCTAGGTGGCGTCGAAATACCATTTGATCATGGTTTCATCGCTCACTCAGATGGTGATGTTGCCATTCATGCCCTTTGTGATGCAATTCTAGGGGCATTATGTTTGGCTGATATTGGTAATCACTTCCCTGATACAGATGGTCAATATGAAAATATATCTAGCCGGATTTTACTACGTCATGTGGTTTCATTAATGACTGACAAAGGTCTTGAATTGGGTAATGCCGATATTACTATTATTGCTCAAGCACCTAAAATGGCACCGCACTTATTTGCTATGCGCACTTGTTTAAGTGAAGACCTAAAAACAACGATAGATCAAGTGAACGTAAAAGCCACCACAACAGAAAAATTGGGTTATACCGGCCGTAAAGAAGGAATTTCTGTGCATGCAGTTGTTTTATTAATTGCCAGTGAACAGCCTAGAAATACTGATTACTTAGCTTATCCTGTAGGATAACTGCCGAGAAATTAATTTTTTAATTTAGCCAAAGCTAGTCAAAAGAAGAATGATAAACATGTTAACAGACAATGCCTATTTACATGGTAAACCAGAATCAACTGGTATATTGCGTAGTCAAATGAGTGATTTTAAAGTTTTTGAACAGCTACCTTTTTCGCCATGTGGTGAAGGAGAGCACTTATTTGTTCACATTCGAAAAACAGGTGCTAACACTGTCTTTGTAGCGCGAGAGCTTGCGAAATATTTTAAAGTTAAAGAGCAGCTTGTTTCTTATGCAGGATTAAAAGATCGTTTTGCCGTCACTGAGCAATGGTTTGGTGTGCATGTGCCAGGAAAACAAGAATACAACTTAGACGATTTGAATATCGAAGGTGTCGAAGTACTCACTTACAAAAGACATAATAAAAAATTACGCACGGGTGCACTCACAGGAAATCGCTTTGAGCTAATCCTACGAGACGTAACGGCTATTAAAGCATTAACCATGCGTTGGCAGAGCATTGTTGAGCAAGGAGTGCCTAACTACTTTGGAGAACAACGCTTTGGCATTGATGGTGGTAATATTGAACGTGCTTTATCATTATTTTCAGGCCAGAAAGTAAAAGATAAGAAAAAACGTGGAATTTATTTATCTGCAGCACGCTCACATATATTTAATAACGTTATTAATGAACGGATAAACCAAGAGCGTTTTGATAAAGTCGCCGTTGGTGATGTTCTCATGTTAGCGGGTACACAATCAGTATTTCATCTTGATGAGGTAAACGAGACGATAAAACAACGTTTTATCGATAAAGATATTGATATTACGGCACCTATGTGGGGCGCAGGCGAATTGATGACAAGTGCAGAACCGCTTACTTTAGAGCAAAAAGTTGCTCAGGAAAGTGATGAGTTTTGTCAAGGTTTACCCCGTTTTGGTTTAAAACAAGAACGTCGCCGTATCCGTTTAAATATTAGTGATACTGATATTGAAGTCATTTCGAATAAAGAAAGCGAAAATACAGTAAAAGTTAGTTTTTTCTTATCTGCTGGTTGTTACGCTACAACCGTTTTACGTGAGTTGCTTTCCTATCAAGATATGACGGCCCGTATTGATAAAAGAAGTCAAGATTCAAGCTCTCAAGAAGCCCAAACTGAAAAGAGTAACGGATAAACAATCGACGATGGGTGATATAAGCAAAATGAAAATATTACTAAGTAATGACGATGGTGTACATGCCCTTGGCATCAAAGTACTTTTTGATGAGTTGAATAAACATTTTGACGTTAATGTCGTTGCACCCGATAGAAATTGTAGCGGTGCCAGTAACTCTTTAACGCTGCTTAACCCGTTGCGAGCAGAGCATCTAAGTAATGGGTTTACCTCGGTAAACGGTACACCGACAGATTCAGTGCACTTAGGTATTAGCCAACTATTTACCGATTGTGATTTAGTGGTTGCTGGCATTAATAAAGGCGCGAATTTAGGTGATGACACTTTATATTCAGGTACTGTCGCTGCAGCAACTGAAGGTCGTCATATGGGCATGCCTGCCATTGCAGTATCGCTAGCAGGGAAAGATGAGCGGTATTACCAAACAGCAGCTGTAGTGACTGCAAAAATAATCCTGCGACTGCGTACTCACCCATTACCAGCCGATCAAATTTTAAATATCAATGTACCTGATATCCCTTTAGCAGAACTTAAAGGCATAAAAGTAACACGCTTAGGTCATCGTCATAAGGCTGAAAGCATGCAAAAAATGCAAGACCCTTGGCAGCGTGACATTTATTGGTATGGCTTGTTAGGGCAAGAGTTGGATGGCGGTGAAGGCACTGACTTTCATGCCATAGCTAATGGTTATGCCTCAGTGACACCACTGACAGTGGATATGACGGCACACAGTAGTATCAAAAATATAAAATCTTGGCTCAACGAGCTGAGCTTATCAGTTTAAAATGGATGTATTTTTATGATTTCTAGTCGTATAGGCGGCAAATCTAAACGCAGTGGAGAGTTGCTTGCGCAAAAGCTTCACAGTGAAGGGATAACTAACTCAGCAGTTTTACAGGCTATTGCTCAATCTCCACGGCATATTTTTGTGCCTGAGATCTTGGCGCATAAGGCCTATGATAATACCGCCTTGCCGATAGGTCAGGGACAAACAATATCACAACCTTACATTGTTGCCAAAATGTCAGAGTTGCTTTTAGCAAATGGCAGACCAAAAAATATATTGGAAATAGGCACAGGCTCAGGTTACCAAACCTCAATTTTAGCGCAACTAACTGATAAGGTTTATTCTGTTGAGAGGATCAAAGGTTTGCAGTGGCAGGCAAAGCGCTGCTTACGTTCCATGGATTTACATAATGTAGCGATGAAACATGGGGATGGCTGGCAAGGTTGGCAAAGTAAAGGCCCATTTGAGGCCATTATTGTCACGGCAGCTCCTGTGAGTGTTCCACCTGCGTTATTAGAGCAACTTGCTGATGGCGGATGTTTAATTATCCCAGTCGGTGAGCAAACTCAAATTTTAAAAATTATCACACGTCAAGGTGATACCTATAACGAACAGCAAATCGAAGCAGTTCGCTTTGTACCTTTAATACCCGGAGATTTATTGTAGTGAAAATATTTTCTAGCCTTTATCAGTGGACTTTACGTTGGGCTGAACATCAATTTGCACCGCGGTTTTTAGCCGTTCTAACTTTTGCAGAATCAATATTTTTCCCTATCCCTCCAGACGTATTGCTGGCACCAATGGTATTAGCTAAACCCCAGAAAGCTTGGTATTTTGCCAGTTTAACCACAGTAGCTTCAATTTTAGGTGGTGCTGTCGGTTATTGGTTGGGCTATTTAATGTTTGAACCATGGATTCAACCACTTATTAGCGACTTTGGTTATCAAGAACGATTTAATACGGCAATTGGTTGGTTTAATGAATGGGGTGTTTGGGTGGTTTTTATTGCCGGTTTTTCACCTATTCCTTATAAGTTATTCACGGTAAGTGCTGGTTTTTTACATATGGCATTTTTACCCTTTTTTATCGCTTCAGCAATAGGGCGAGGTATGCGTTTTTTCTTAGTTGCAGGACTAATTAAGTGGGGGGGGAGTGCCATGGAGCAAAAGATTAGACAGTGGGTTGACGTATTAGGTTGGGCTATTGTATTAGCAATAATCGTGGCCTATTTCATTTTACGATAGGTGGGTTTTTATTCTGTTTTCCTAAATAAATATAAACTTAATGCAAAGAGAAAAAGGTAGGTAACCTGTAAAAGGGACATTCATGCGCTTTATTAGTACGATTAAATACACATTTGTTTACTTTATATTCTCTATCACAATTTTTTCTTGTAGTAGTCGAAATACCCCTGCTCCAGTGTCAAATGTTTATAGTGCTAATGTCTTAAGTGAACGTAATCGAAACGAGATAAAGTCATCGCAATATACTGTAAAAAAAGGAGAAACACTTTATTCTATTGCTTGGCGTGCTAATTCAGATACTCGAAAAATAGCAAGATTAAATAAACTCTCATCACCCTATCGAATTTATCCAGGTCAAAAATTATTTTTAGTTGAATCACAGGTCAAAAAAACACCGGAAGTAAGTAAGAATAAGGTGTCGCATAAAAAGTCGACTAAAAGCTCTACATCGAATAAGAAAAGTAGCCCAAAAAATACACTTGCATCTACGAAAAAGCAGGCGTATGGTAAAAATGTAAGCGCACAAAAATCATACCAAAACAGCACCTTACCATCGGGTGGATTTTCACAGAAAATTAGCCGGTGGCAATGGCCAGTTAAAGGCAAAGTTGTTGAGTATTTTTCTAATAGCGCACAAGGTAATAAAGGTATTGATATTTCTGGCCGTCGAGGCACTAAAATAAAGTCTTCGGCGAAAGGTAAGGTGGTATATGCAGGTAGTGCTCTACGGGGCTACGGTAAACTCATTATAATAAAACATAACGATGATTACCTTAGTGCCTATGCCCATAACGATCGTATCCTTGTTAAGGAGCAACAGCAAATTAATAGGGGTGATGTTATTGCCACAATGGGAGATACTGATGCCAACAAAGTTATGCTTCATTTTGAAATACGCTTTAGAGGTAAATCAGTTAACCCATTAAAATATTTACCAAAGAATTAATGTAAAAGTGCATGCTATAAAATAATAGCAACAAATAATAAACCTTAAGATAAAGACTAAAAACAATCGGAGTTATCGTGAATATTTAAATATTAAAAACAAGCTTTGCAAATTTGGGAGAATAGCATGGTAAAATTAAAAGAAGAAAAAAAAGCAGTTGAATCAAAGGAAGACGCACCGTCAAATCTAGACGCTACGCAGATTTATTTAAGTGAGATTGGCTTTTCGCCATTATTAAGTGCCGAAGAAGAGGTGTACTTCTCACGTTTAGCCCTAAAAGGAGATGAGCCATCACGAAAACGAATGATTGAAAGTAATCTACGTTTAGTGGTAAAAATTGCCAGACGTTACAATAACCGTGGTTTACCACTGTTAGACTTGATTGAAGAAGGCAACTTAGGTTTAATTAGAGCTGTAGAAAAATTTGATCCCGAACGAGGATTTCGTTTTTCAACCTATGCTACTTGGTGGATACGCCAAACTATTGAACGGGCAATAATGAATCAAACCCGTACCATTCGATTACCCATACATGTTGTAAAAGAGCTTAATATTTATTTACGTGCTTCGCGTGAACTCATCCAAAAACTTGACCACGAACCAACCGCAGAAGACATAGCTCTTCATCTTGATAAGCCTGTTGCAGATGTCAATAAAATGCTGAAATTGAATGAACGCATCGCATCTGTAGACACACCTTTTGCTGGCGATTCAGACAAGGCCTTATTGGATGTTATTGCTGATGAAAAAAGTGCAGGGCCAGAGAGTGATCTACAATCCCAAGATATGAGCAAAAATATTGTTCATTGGCTGAATGAACTAAATACTAAACAAAGAGAAGTCTTAGCAAGACGTTTTGGTTTAATGGGTTATGAAGCTGCAACATTGGAAGATGTTGGTAGTGAAATAGGTTTAACACGTGAGCGTGTTCGCCAGATTCAAGTTGAGGCTTTAAAACGGTTACGTGATATTTTATCTCAACAAGATTTATCAATAGAAGCAATTTTTCAAGCCTAAATTGCCAAGTTAACTTAAGTTGAACGCTAAGCTTTTCTAGAGCATCGTTCATTAGAAAATAGCTAACTCTACTTGATATAAAAAACAGCAAAATCAATTTGCTGTTTTTTTATATTTGAAAAACAAAATAAAAAACAATGTGTACCTCCTTTATTTTCCGCAAATACCATCGCTATCTCATTAACTATTTAATCATTTCTACTTAATACAATTACCAACTACTTAATGGTTTATTTAATAATTACGCTGTATGGATAAAGCTTAATAGACAATGCATGAGATTGTCCTTAACAATTGATTATTAGATAAGCGTATTATCTTTGGCCTCTTATCCCGCATTCAAGACAGGTTACTTAATTAGTGAAACTTGCATTAATTGAAATATATAGCTTAGCCTTGCTATCAATCTTGATGGTTATTAATGATTCAATCGAAGCACTAGCTCAATGGATTTTCTGTATACAACAAGAACATAGCCTCAGCGTCATTGGTACTTTTCCAGTCAATCTAAACTCTGGACTGGGACTTTAGGTTAAGGCCTAATATTCAGTTGTAATTTGTGTACTGGTGTATTATTGTATTGATACACTAGTCGATGAGCTCGTATTTAATGGAACAATTTATTATATCTCCCAGTTCGGGGATTCCCATCTACAAACAACTTTATAGTCAAATTGAGCGAATGATACTCAATGGCTATTTTTCTGTTGATCAGAGGTTACCCTCTGTAAGGCAAGTTGCCAGTGATTTAGATGTTAATCCAATGACAGTATCAAAAGCTTATGGCTTATTGGAAGAGCGAGGATACCTAACACGGTTACGTGGTAAAGGTATGGTGGTGACAGCTCGTGATGAAGAAGTATTAAAACAGGAAAAATTAACTATGTTAGATGAAATGATTAAGGAATTATTAGCCCAAGCAAAACATATGGGAATAAGTGGCGATAAAGTTGCGAAAATGATTAAGCAAAATATTGCGAATGGACAAGATGAAACAGTAGGCAAGGAGTAAGTTATGACGTGTATCGTTAATGTTAAGGGCTTAACTAAATCTTATAAAAATCAGTCAGTGTTAAAAGAGCTTAGCTTAGACGTTGAGCAAGGTGACGTTGTTGGTTTATTGGGTAAAAATGGTGCAGGTAAATCGACACTATTGAAAAGTTTGCTCAATATAAGTGATATAGATAGTGGCGAAATCTCAATCTTTGGTGAGCAATATAATCAACTTTCATCAAAAAATAAGGCACGTATAGGTTATGTCCCTCAAGAAAACGATGAGATTTCTTGGTTATCGGTGAAAGACCTCATTAACTTTAGAAAGCAATTTTACGCTGCATGGTCAGATGAAAAAGTAACCGAGTTGCTTAGTCGCTGGGAAATTGATTTAACTAAGAAAATTTCTGAATTGTCACCTGGACAGGTGCAGCGAGTATTAATTATATTAGCGTTAGCGCCAAGGCCAGAATTATTGATATTTGATGAGCCGGCAGCATCATTAGATCCCGCAGGTCGCAGAGACTTTCTTAAAGAAATTCTTTCACTTGTTAGTGATGAAAATATCACCGTGATATTTTCAACTCATATTACGTCAGATCTTGAGCGTATTGCAAATAAGGTAGCCATTTTAGATAAAGGGCAGATCCGTTATTTCAATGATTTAGATACCACCAAAGAAAATGTTGTTCAATTAACATTGCACTGGCAAGCCGATAAAAATATTACTGTCCCTTATTTACTACGTGGTAAACAATTCCTACAAGGCCAGCATGCTATCGTCTCTCAACTAGATCAAGCATGGCTAGAAGAAATGAAGGAACAAGCCGTTGAAGTAACTATTAACCCTATGGGGCTTGAAGATATCTTTTTGGAGTTAACCGCATAATGAAGACTATATTATTACATGGCTGGCTGGTTAAAGTGTTCATTGTGTTATTGTGGGTAATCGCTATCGGGGTGCGTATAACAATGCATGATGATACTCGTGAGAATTTGTTGTTTACTCTCATCGCATTTAGCAATTTTTTATTGTATTTAATGGTGGCAATGCGTTTACCGTTATTAACACACAGTAAAATGGCGGTGCTGTTGCCTGGCTTCTCTCAAAAACTAAAACAAATATTGTTGGTGATATTCGGTGTTAGTTTGTTGCCTACTCTGCTAGTTCTACCTGATGTAGTCACTTGGTTGGCCTTTATTTCAATATCAATACTAGCAACACTCGTGTTTGTTGCCATGATTTATCAGCCTATTTATCAGATCTTTATTTGGCTATTTATTTTGATGCCATTACCAATGGCGATGTTTGATATTTCGTTAAATAAAGAGAAGTTATTTTACACTTTAGCTTGGCTATTGCCGCTAATATGTTGGCTTGCCTATGCACTATTGAATAAGCTTGTTAATTATCGAGGCAATCAACATCATGTCAGCAAGATGATAGCAATAATGAATGTGAGTATGGGAAAGACCCTTGCGGTTCAAGAGAGTATCCCATTTTCCGATAGAACCATGTTGGCTCAGTGGTGGGCAGATAGTCACTTTAATTATTACCGTAAGCTTATCAGTGCAGCTACTAATACATCAAAGGAATTACCAAATAGGAAACTGATTGAAATATGTTGTCAAAGCGCTAATTCATTTGGTGCTAATGCTTATGTTATTTGGTCTTTAGGTATAGCTTTGCTTTGCGTATTAGGGTTAGTAATAGATGAAAGTTATCATCACTTTTTTACCCCTATGGTAACTCTAATCCCAGCAATGATTATTGGCACGGGCAGTATCACTTTATTCCAAATCATCCAGGGTAAGAAGAGTTACCTTGCGAGGATTGCTATATTACCGCGTTTTAAACAGCACAACAGTTTTGCTCGTGCATTTCTTGGTTATGTCTTTTCTAATCAAGTTATATTGTATTGTTTTATTGCCGTGTTATTAGCCGTAACAGCAAGAGTTTTTGGCCATTTAAATATTACTGTATATATAAACTCGATACTGATCTTATTCGTTTATTGTTGTATCTCTATTTCAATAATGTTGTTTGCATGGAGAACCGCTGAAGATTACGGTAACTCTGTTGTTTGGTTAATGATTGTTGGTTTCATTGGTACTATTGTATTTGTTACTCATATGGCCTCTAGTGAGATGTCATTACTTATATTAAATGGCATATTTCAAATATTATTACTGGTTAGCTTATTACTGATGATTTTTAGCTGTTATCAGTATTTGCAGTACTTTTCAAAGAAATAAGATGAAAACCAGCACTATAAATAAGTGCTGGTTTATTTATAAGTACGTTAGCCCTCCTGAAGTCCCTCTCTGTTTGAATTGCTTTTATTCTCTGCACCCCCTTGCTTAACAAAGTAAAACTCCCCGCTAATAAATACAAGTTTCAAGCCGTATTTTTGATCAAGTGACTAGTAATATCACAATAATTTTGTTAGTTCGGAAAGATTATCGACAAAAGCTAAGCAAAAACTGGATTAATGGACTAAATTGTAATGAAAAATTTCGAATGCCCGTAGAATAAAAAGGTCATTTTATGGTAATATCGCGCCAGAAAATTTTAACTTAGAGCCAGTGAGT
>Ga0209292_1001369_pt1 | contig 29878 bp, 20 predicted proteins | sample GOMGulsemesocosm_2_FD_184634 | JGI IMG/M metagenome (GOLD analysis project Ga0209292, IMG submission 184634) | Methane-oxidizing microbial communities from mesocosms in the Gulf of Mexico - GOM9C Gulf of Mexico (SPAdes) (version 2) | ecosystem: Environmental > Aquatic > Marine > Cold seeps... | reverse complement strand
TTCGGTCAACTGCTGATAATTCATGTTAGTACTGCTTTGTTCTGTGGTAAGAAGAAGTGTACCAACGTCAGCAGTTGGCTACTTCTACACCTGATTTTCAGTGTCGCACTTATTATCTGAATTTAGGATCGTCTTCTTTCAAATAAAGATAAATGCGTGTATTTCTTCTTCATAATCCACCTCAACTTAATTAAAAATAATTATAGGTGGTGCACTTCTATTTAGAGTACGGGCAGCTTAATAGCGTATAGACGGCTCTTGTCATAGCCTTTAACCTAGAAAATAAACATTTTACCTATCTTATCATTCTTCAAATTGAAAGTGAGATATCGGTCTCTCTTAACGACGCAAGCAATTCCCTTAAATTCTACAAATCGCGTACAAAGTTTGCTTCATAATGGTAAAGTTCATCCTTGAAATTAAGTGAGCGACATTCACTAGTTTCTTCTATTGAGACTCTTTTATAATGGGTGTCTAAGGTAAATATATGGAATTAAATAAAAATGCTTGTTATTAGCAAAATAAAACAAAAACTTATTATTAAAATTAAAGCCGCAGTCGTCAGTATTTTTATTTTTTCTATACTTATTACTGCCACAGTAGCCATTATTTTACAGAGCCACTTTAGTTCTACAATGGCATTAGAGTACACGTCTCGTATTTTTAGCATGACAACTAAAAACACCTCTGAAAACTTATCAACAGAAAATAAAATAATTGAAGACGCTCTTGAGCAAATGGTGAGAGACCCAGATATAAAGAACCATTTCTCTTACAGCAGTAAATTTGCTGAAATAATTAATATTTTCGAATCAAATAATAACTTATACGGTATGTACATCGCTGATGATAGCGGCAGTTTTTTTGAAGTTATCAATTTAGCATCAAGCCCAATCATACGTGGGCAAATGAAAGCCTCTATAAATGACCGTTGGGCAACCATTGATATTTATGATGAAGACCATAAGAAATTTAAAAAGACGACTTTTTATGATGAACAATTAACGATAAATAATTCAGTTATAGAGTCGACAGAATACAATCCTGTTAATCGTTTTTGGTTTTCTAACGCCAAGACACAGAGTATTTATAAAAGTCCACCGTACTTATTCCAGCATTTACAAGCCCCTGGGCAAACTTATTCTTTAAAAGTACCGTCTTCTAATAATACTGTTGTTGCTATTGATATTGCTCTAGAGTCTGTATCGGAGTATTTATCTCATGAAGACTTTAATGATCCAGAGCTGAATACTGAGATGTTTATCTTTCAAAAGGAAGGGCAATTAATAGCATCCAATTTGCAAAAGAAAGCAACGGCAGTCGATATACCTAAGTCTCCATTATTAAACCTTACTAAGCGACAAAGGGCGCTGATTACCAAACATAATATTGTGTCTGTATCCAACGAGTTGGATTGGGCTCCATTGGACTTTTCCGCATCGGGTGAACCCGCAGGTTATAGTGTTGATGTGATGAAATTGGTAGGTGAATCGACAGGGTTAAATATTAATTTTATCAATGGTTTTAGTTGGGTTGAACTAGTCGGTCTATTTAATGAAAATAAGCTAAATATACTCAGTGCAGCTTACAATAATGAAACGAATCAGAGCCTAGGTTTGATTAGTAAGCCATTTTTAAAATCGCCATTTTCTATGGTGACACAGTCGGGGGTTCAAGATCTTAAGACCTTAGACCAATTAAATGGCAAAACTATTGCCATTCCTGCAGGTTGGTCAATCATCAAAATTATCAAAGAGCATTACCCAAAAATTAACATTGTTGAAGTTCCGTCAACGGTGGATGTTTTAAAAAAGGTTCATGATGGAGAGTATTTTGCGGGACTAGATAATCGTTATGTACTTCAATATACAGCGAAACAATATTTTATTGATGATCTTAAATTCCACACAAATATTGATAGTGGTAAAGCGTCCTTATCAGCAGACTTACATTTTATAGTGTCTAAAGAAAAAAGTGAGCTGCTTGATATTATAAATTTAGCAATAGAAAATATCACAGCAGAGCAAAAGCAAGCGTTATCAAAAAAATGGCTCTTATCTGAAACTAAAAATTATGTTGGTGTACTACCGTATAGAGAGTTACTTGATTTCGTAGACGATCCTAAAAATTACAATCAACTACTCAAAGTAAGCATTGATGAAAAAACATCGTATCTTTTTATTAGTAAACTAAATCAATATGATGAATATTTTGCCTTATTAATTTCACAAGAATCACTCTTTAAAAAAACCTATGAAAAGTTGCAGATTTCAATACTAATTACCGCCATGTTGATGATGATTTTATTTCCTTTTTGTTGGTTTTTAGCATCACCTATTGTTGAGCCTATTAAGCGACTGGCGAAAGAAAGTGCGAAAATTAAACGCCGCCAATATAAAGACGTAAAATTCGAAGACTCCCATATTGTTGAAATTCAAGAGCTCAATGATTCAATGCTAGATATGACGGAATCTATACAATCGTATCAGCAGAAACAAAAAGAATTGATGGACTCCTTTATCGAATTAATAGGGCAAGCGATTGATGATAAGTCACCCTACACAGCGGGTCATTGTGAAAGAGTGCCAGAGCTAGGTATGTTACTTGCTACGGCGGCGTCTAACGATACATCGTCTGCATTTAGTGATTTTCGTTTCGAAAATGAGGAAGAGATTAGAGAATTTAAAATTGCGGCCTGGTTACATGACTGTGGAAAAATTACAACACCAGAGCATATCGTGGATAAAGGATCAAAATTAGAAACGATATATAATCGAATTCATGAAATACGTATGAGATTCGAAGTGCTAAGAAGAGACGCAGAAATTGAATATTATAAAAAAACATTATTAAACCCAGCATTAGAGCCCAAATTCAAAGAGGAAAAAGAATGTTCTTTTAAAGCCTTAGATGACGATTTTGCATTCATAGCAAACGCGAATGTTGGCAGTGAGTATATGTCAGACGATATTAAGCAGCGTTTGTCTCTGTTATCTGAAATAAAATGGCAAAGAAACTTTGATGATAGGCTGGGCTTATCTCCACATGAAGAAAGAAAAATCACGGAAAAAGCGAGTGACTTACCCGTAATTGAAGCGCTGTTATCTGATAAACCTGAACATATTATTCCTCACCATAAACCTATAAAGTTTGATGAAAAGCTCGGGATTAAAATGAACCCTCCTGAGCATCAAGCGAATTTAGGCGAGTTGTATAACCTTACTATTAGTCGAGGTACACTCACAGAAGAAGATCGTTTTAAAATCAATGAGCATATTATAAGTACGATACGCATGCTGGATAGGCTTCCTTTCAATGAGGAGTTATCAAGAGTGCCACGTTATGCATCAACACATCATGAAACATTAATTGGAACCGGGTATCCAAGGCAATTGACAGGGGAAAGCCTTTCTATTCCTGAAAGGGTATTAGTACTAGCGGATATTTTTGAAGCACTCACTGCTTCAGACAGACCTTACAAAAAAGCTAAACTGCTTAGTGTATCGATTAAAATTTTGCATAAAATGGCACTTGAATATCATGTTGATTTGAATATATTCAAGCTGTTTTTATCATCCGGTGTTTACTTACAATACGCTGATAAATTCCTTGGTGAAGAGCAAAAAGATTATGTTGATGTGGACTATTACCTTAATTATGAGGATGAAGAAAAACAGTTACTGAAAACACCTCATCGAGACGCTCACAAAATAAAGTTGTTTGATACCGCTAAATAGCTTAATGCGACCCTTAAATATGGCGGCTTCTGTCCATTTTTAAGGGTCTTTATTACATCTATTTTCTAGATAAGACCTTACTATCATTGCGTCTATCGCTGTGTTCGGAATATGTTAGTAAGCGCTATGGTAATGATACCAATACCTTTACTCTGCCAAGTTACACTACTTATGAGGCATCCATTTGGTACTATTTACCGCTATCGCATGATACGCAACTTCGTCTTAATACCGGTGTAAAAAACCTCACTGATGAAGTTTATTATACTGCGAGTGGTAGTAATACTTATCGAATCAGCCAAGGTGATCCTCGTACCATTTATGCGACAGCACGCTTAGATTTCTAAAATTAAAACACTAGAAAATATCGTAACAGCGCCACTTTGTAAGTGGCGCTGATTTTTTGTTTATATGAAATGGAACGTTTGAATGCTGGTTATCGAGCACCTAAATGCAGGCTACAAAAATAAACAGGTTTTAAAGGACATTAATCTGACGCTATCTGAAGGTGGTTTCATTACATTAATGGGTGCCAATGGATGTGGGAAAACGACCTTGTTGCATTCCATCTCAGGCTTATTAAAACTCGCTAGTGGCGATGTTTTTCTGAATGAAGTTAGTTTATTAACCTTGAAACGCAAGGACGTCGCTCAACGGCTTGCACTCTTGCCTCAAATCGCCACCACGCCATCTGGTTTGACCGCACGCGAACTGATTATGCAAGGACGTTTCCCTTGGCAGAACTGGTGGAGACAATGGTCAGAATTAGACGAAAAAGCAGTCAACGATGCTATTGAAGTGACCAATGTAAGAGACTATTTAGATTTACCCTTGGAGCAGCTTTCAGGGGGGCAGCAACAACGGTGTTGGATTGCCATGACACTCGCACAAGATACGCCTGTTGTATTATTAGATGAACCAACGACCTATTTGGATGTGGCACATCAAGTTGAATTAATGAACCTAATTTCATCCCTTAAATCGAAGGGTAAAACAATCATTGCTGTATTACATGATTTGAATCAGGCTGCGACCTATTCCGACTATCTTGTCATGATGAAGGAAGGTGAAGTCTATACACAAGGAAAAGTGAAAGACGTGTTTACCAAAGAGAATTTAAGCGCGGTATTCGGACTGGACGCTCATATCATCACGGACCCTTATAATGGAACGCCTATTGCGCTTCCTGTGGTGACATTACCTGATAATGTGGCTTCAACAGCAGATCTGAATAATAGGCAGCAAATTCATTATGCTTAATAAAGTGGAAGCTCATAGTATGAGTGGCTTTCCAGTTGCCCGTTTGAGTGGTGTTCTGCTGCTATTGTTGGCTGTGGCTATCGCTGCATTTTTACACCTTAGCCTAGGTGCAAAAAGTATCGATTGGGTGACTATATGGCAAGCCCTGTTCGAATATAACCCTTTGGATATGGATCAGGTGATTATAAGAGAAAGCCGACAGGCTCGTCTTATTGTCTCCGTGGTCGTGGGTGCATCATTAGCGCTAGCAGGCGTGATTATGCAAGCGATAAGCAGTAATCCATTGGCAGATCCTGGATTATTGGGAATCAACAGTGGCGCTGCCTTTTTTGTGGTGGCGAGTTTGTTGTTTTTCCCTATGTTTGGTCAAGACTATTTACCCGTTTTTGCTTTTTTAGGCGCAGCTTTTGCGGCATTACTTGTCATCTTGTTAAGTGGTTGGGAGCAAGGGTCCGAACGATTAGTGCTAGCAGGTGTGGTGGTAACCGCATTGTTTTCGGCCATGACAGCGATTTTATTGTTGATTGATCAACAAGGGCTTGAAAAACTTCGGCATTGGTTGACGGGCGCTATCGGCGCGTCTGATCTAAAAAAATTACAGTGGGTATATCCATACCTAATCTTTGCGATTGTGTGTTGCTTTACTTTGGTTCGTTCTCTAAATGCGTTTCATTTGGGAGAGCGTGTAGCGGCCAGTTTAGGTGTGAATGTTTTATTGCTAAAAGTAAGCGGCTTGGCTCTGGTCGTTGTCTTGTCTGGTTGTGTGGTTACTGTCGCAGGTCCGATTGGTTTTGTTGGATTAGTGGTCCCACATGTCGCTAGATTATTGGTTAGGAACAGTTATGCTTGGCTGTTTTTGTATTCCTTATTGATCGGTACATTGCTACTTATTCTTTCGGATATTGCGGCGAGAATTGTTCTACGTCCTTATGAAATTAATACAGGTATTATCACAGCGTTTGTTGGCGCCCCCGTCTTTATTGCACTTGTATTGAGGAGGATGAAGTGAAACAAAAACAGCTTCCTTCTCGTTCAGTGCGTATTAAACTTTTTTCGCGAATGAGCTTTTATGCGCGCTCAAATGATGTTTTTTGGTTGCTTTTCTTTGGGTTGCTATTGTTATTTATGCTTCTCTGGGGAGCGGCAATAGGCAGTTATCAATTAAGTATCTTAAAAAGCTGGCAGATTATAATTGCCCCTGAATTGGCGCCAGAAAAATTGGTGCGTGTGGTTTGGGAGTTTCGTTTACCTCGTTTGCTGGTGGCAGCATTATGCGGTGCTGCGCTTGCTATTGCTGGCGTTATTTTACAATCAATCACACGTAATGCGCTGGCGTCACCTGGTTTAATTGGAGTAGAGGCGGGAGCAAGCGCCACTATGTTGGTTTTTGTGGTGATTGTTCCTGGTGTGATTCCTGTCTTTTTATTGCCTGTTTTTGCCATGATTGGCGGCTTTATTGTTGCTTCTTGTGTTTGGCTATTATCTTCATTGCGTGGTTACTCTCCTATTCGATTGGTGTTGGTCGGTGTTGGCATCACTTCCATGTTGAGTGCGTTTTCAGAAATGCTGATTACCTATGGTGATATTGATTTAGTCGAGTCTGCGCTTATGTGGCTTGGAGGGAGCTTACATCAAGCCTCTTGGCCACAAGTAAAAGTCATGATGTTTTGGCTATTGATAGCGGGTAGCTTAGCTTGGTTATGTTTTCGACAGCTCAATCTCTTAATACTGGGTAATAAAGTCGCCTTTTCAAGAGGGGTTGATAATCGTAAAGCCGTACCGTTTCTATTGCTTTTATGCGTCGCTTTGACCTCCGCATCAGTGGCAACAGCTGGAACCTTAACCTTTGTTGGTTTAATTGCACCACATATAGCACGACGTTTCTGTGCTAACCGTCATGGCGCTTTGATTCCTTTGTCTGCAGTAATTGGAGCCTGTTTAGTTGTTTTAGGGGATTCGTTAGGAAGGAGCGTGTTTGCCCCCTTGCAATTGCCTGCAGGGCTTGTGTTGGTATTGATCGGAGCACCTTATTTTATTGTATTAATTAGTCGTTTACGCAAAGCGTAGCCATTTTGTATAGGAATGAAAAATAATGTTTAAACAGTTAGCGGTTGTGTGTGTTGGTTTGATTGGTTTTAGTTTGCAAGCAGGAGAAGTGCAAACGTTTGAAAACCAGTTTGGAAAAGTGGACGTTCCAGTAACACCTGAATGTGTTGTGTCATTACATGACTTCAGTTTGACCATTCAGCTATTTGAACTCGGTGTTCGACCGTGCGGTTCAGTTGCTCGAAAAAGGCTTTGGTCTGATGCTATTTTTAGAGGTGTTCAACACCGTTTTAATACGGAAGGCTTAATGTATGTTGGTAGTCATAAGTCACCAGACGAAGAGGCTATCGCAGTACTTGAACCTGATTTAATCGTTGGCCTTTCATATCAAAATAAATTTAAAGCTAAGTTAGATCAAATTGCACCTGTGGTTATTCTCGCAACAAAAGATAAACCGATAAAAGAATGGGCGCGCCAGTTAGCCGAATTGACAGGTAAATCCGCACGGTTTGAAGATCAGCAAAAAGAATACGATTGGATTATTGGTGAATTTAAGCGCTTAGTGCCTGAACCTGAGAAAATCACAGTGACGACACTCGAAATCTATGAGGATAACTTCCAACTAATTGGGCGTGGTGGTTTAGATGAAGTGATTGCAGATATGGGGTTAAGTCGCCCTCAAGGCTACTTGGAAGCAAAAAAAGGGATAAATTATAGTTTAGAGCGTATCAGTGATATGGATGCGGATATTATTATAGACTCCTATGAACCGCTATTAGACAGTAGAGAGGATACAGCAGATTTTCGTAATTCGGCTCAATGGAAAAACTTATTTGCTGTTAAAAATAATCAATTCTTATATTTAAATCGCAGCCGATATGGTGACTCTATGGGTGGATTAATAGGATCGGCATACCTACTTTTGTCACATATAGCTGAGCGGGATTTTAAAAAACAATAGGTTTGTTGTACGTCCCAAAGCTCGTATAAATGAAGTCAGTGCCTTGATGCAGGGTAAAGAAGCGCCAACCACTTTACCTCTTGCGGGACGTGGTTATTTCGTCTCTGTACATGTAACCGCCTTCTGGGAAACCATGGAGGCTCTTAAATCGCTCAGCTGTCATTCAATATTGGTGATGACGAGCGAAAAAATGATGAATTAAGCTATTGATTCCATAGATACCCAGCTTAATTTATGAGTAGATAAGAATCCGATAAACCTTCGTTTATCGGATTCTTGGACTTCCCAGACGTTACTAACCACTCATTAACCTTCAAAGCTGAAACACTCGTTTCGGATTTATTGCATGCATTGTCCCGTTCACCTTTATTCAGATTAATCGCGAGACCTTAAAGTGAGAGATTACAAAAACCTTGAGTTAAATATAGAGAGGGTCGTATTCATAAAGGGCGTTTATATTGAAGAGAGAAAGAAGGCTATTCAAAATACATCGTGAACTTTAAAAATTAATGACTTCCTCATATTGATCGTGACATTTAGCACTATTGGGTACCTATAAAATAGCTTAAATTAACCATTAATAATGAGGTTAAGTCGGTTAGTTAAACCGATGATCAAATATTAATAAGGTATAGAATGAAAATCACAGTAAAAATATAACACTTACTTTGATTACATTATCCTCTACAAGTTTGTTCTAGCTAATGATTATATCGGTATCTCTTTTTGTTCTCCTGGTATTGATTATAAAGGCGCGTAAAAAAGTAGTAATATAAGTGTATTAAGTTGTATTTTTATAGGCACTTTTTAAATAATTTTTTTTAAAATTAGGTGTAAAAAATGGTGGGTTTTATATGATTTTTAATAACTACTCGCTTTACAGTTCTAAAAAGTATCACCTTGATCCCGCTAAATAATGTGATTGATTATAGGAAATCGCTAAAAATCCGTTAAGTTTTTTATGTCAATTCACCAGCTTCTACTTACTGTTGATGACCCCCAGTTTTTTGTGATGAATCTATGTGTGCCTAGTATCTGCCTGATCAACATATGGAGCCTGTTTTAACACTTTCCAGTAAGGCTAGGATTCCTTGTAGGTGGTTACATATGAAATTAATGATAAGGATAAAATCGTGCTGATTTATCAAAAAATTTGGAAATGCTGTTGTCATATTATGTGAAATGAGGCGTCGCGAGTTTAGTCACGACAGAGCATGGGGCAGCACGCTTGTAATGTTCGATTTAAAATGTCACGCCAGTATATAGTGATTTAATCAGTCGCTATGGGTTTTAAAATTTATAATTAAAGCGATTGATTCTTATGGAGTTTTTCAGATAATGTTAATGCGTTTCCCCGTAGAAATAATACGATCATTAATTCAATTTAGTCTTTTCTCCCTATTCGTACTAATGCTTACTAGAGTCGGTGTATTATGGGGAATATTGGATTATCAAAGTTATAATTTAAGCGAAATAACAACGTTATTTTATATGGGATTGAGGTTTGATTTAAAAACCATCAGTGCGTTTTCTTTGGTTTTTTACCTACTTCCCCTCTCTATTATGTTGTTAATATTTAAGCGTCAAACATCGATATTGAGTTTTTTTGATTTTGTACTTTTTACTTTATTTATTATTCAATTATTTATTTGCATAATTGGTTATGGGTATTACGCTCATTTTGGTACCCCCATAGATCAACTTATCTTTGGGCTTTGGCAAGATGGTTTTAAAGAAGTGGTACTAAGTATGGTGATCAACCCACTGGTGATCTATTTATCCATTGCCTTGGTCATATTGATTATCGGTTTTTATTTGATTTTCCAGCGTTACCGCAGTTGTATTTTTGCTGTCAGTTATACGCGTGTCATTGTAGTGCTTAATTTTACCGTCTTATTTATTCTTCTTTTATTATTAGCTAGGGGCAGTTTTGGTAGCTTACCCCTGTCTAAAAAAACGAACCAAGGTAATGAAGACCCTCAGTTAAATGGTCTCGCTCTGAATCCATTAATGGATTTATATAATGCTTATCGAGATGATCAGAAAGACATTATTAACTTCTCAACCAAGACCTTATTAAAACAACTAAAATTAGCCAATTTTGATCAACTTAAAGACTTAGCAGGGTACGATGAAAACTATCCTCTGGTTCAATTAAGTTCTCAAAAAAGCAAACCTGAACCCAATGTCGTTGTGATACTAATGGAAGGTTGGTCTTCCCATATTGCCCTTGGTCATTCGCATAAAAATAACGTGCTGGGTGAGTTTAATCAGCATAAAAATGAGGATTATTTTTTAACAAAATTCTTTTCTAACTCTTACGCGACAAACCCCTCACTGGCTCGGGTTTTAATGAACAGCCCCATTGGGCATATTTCATCGAGTAAAGGAAAAAATATTCCTTATCAGATATCCAATATATTACCCTTTAAAAATGCAGGTTATTACACACAATTTATTTCCGGTGGCAATCGTGAATGGCGTAATACAGGCAATTTTTATTCGACCCAGGGATTCGATGATTTTTTTGATAGGACCCATATAAGAGGATTCAGTAAGGTGACTTCCAATAATGCTTGGGGCGCTTATGAAGAAGACCTTTTTAGTTTTGTAAAACACAGGTTAGAAGGTAATAGCGACAAAAAAAGTTTTTCATTTGTACTGACAACAAACAATCACCCACCGGTTGCGTTACCTGACAGTTTCAAGTCACCCAACTACGACTATAGTCGCTACGGTATGGAGAATAACGACTATGTTAAGGAAATGCTGGATGCCTATTATTATTCAAGTGATGAGCTAGGTAAGTTTTTAACCTGGTTAAAAGCGTCTGAGTTCGCTGACAATACCATTGTCATCGCAACAGGGGATCATATCTTAAAAGGGTTTGATAACTATAATGCAAAACACAAGCTTTTTGCTAAATACTCAGTACCGTTTTATGCCTATATACCTAAGCAGTATCCTCAAATTTCCAATTCAGATATCACTGCGTCCCATGTCGATATATTCCCCACTTTATACGACTTAAGTTTGTCTGAAGCCTCTTATTATGCTTTCGGGAATTCCTTATTGCAGAAAGAGAGTAATACCAGTTATGCCTGGTATGCAGATTCTTTAGGCTTATTTAGCAATGGTGTCACATCAAATAATAAACGCTACGAATGGGACTCGTCTGATTTATATTTAAAAATCGAGGCGAAAAAAATGAGTGAGTTTCAACAACAAAAGATGAAGCAAATTTATTATCAAAGTAATGTGGCTAAATATTTATTATTCAAAGATTACGAAGAACGCCTATAAGTATTATTTACAAGCATCCACAAAGACAGCTATTTTGATTTTATCCATGTCCAAGTGTGATCTAGATTTAATTTAGATCACTTTTGAACTTTATCACCTATATGGAAATAGGCCATTTTAAAGCCGCTTCCTTAAAAAACTAGCATTAACGAAACTCAGGCAGTGTCATTGTTAACGTCGTGCTGCCTGGTGTGCTGGTATCTAGTACCAAATCACCACATTGTGAATGGACCATTAAACGGGCTGAGTAGGTGCCAAACCCGGTACCATCCGCTTTGTTAGAGGTGACATATTTATCAAAGAAGGTGTCACGAATTGCCAATGGGACTTCCCCTTGGTTTTCAATACTAATGCTTACTCTGCCTTCGTGACATTGTAATGTTACTCGTATATTTGAGCCTTCTGGTGCGGCTTCTATCGCATTTTTTAGTAGGTTTGCGATCATGACGTAACACAGTGCTTCTTCGCCTTTTAAGGCGATGTTATCTTGCTGACAGTCTAAAATGAGTTCCAGTAATCCATCGCGACATAGGCCTGCAAAATCCTTTTTGAGCCGATTAAGTACCGCGACAATATCCACTTTTTGTTCCTTGGCTATATAGAGGCCTTTTTCCATTTTTTTCATATCTTGCGAGCCGTTTATCATGGCTAACATACGATAGGCCGCTGACTCGGCAGATTGTGCTCGTTCGCTATTGGTTGCATCTAATGTTTTATCACTGGCCATTTCTGATAGGTGGTGCATCATGCCTATCAAGGGCGTTTTAAGATCATGTCGCATCATATATTGCATTTCTTCTTTCAAGCGGGTGTTCTCTACCATGAGATCAAGCTGCTGAGCTAAATTATCCCGTGATTCTTTAAGTCGCAGGTGGTTTTTGACTCTGGCTCTAACAACAGACGGTTCAGACGGTTTGACAACATAATCTACACCGCCAACATCAAAGCCTTTTTCCATGTCTACGGCTGTATTTCTGGATGTTAGAAAAATGACGGGAATGCCCTGTGTTTCAGGGCTTTGTTGTAGTTTTTCGCATACTTCAAAGCCGTTCATTTGTGGCATCATCACATCTAGAAGGATGATATCTGGCGGCGCTGCGGCGCATATCTTTAATGCCTGAGCCCCCGACGAGGCAGCTTTGACTCTATATTCTTTGCGAAACAGATTAACAATGACATCTATGTTACTGGGGGTATCATCGACCACGAGTAGGGTGGCAGGCTGGTCTGATTTAATGGGGGCGAGTGTTTCTTGCTGCGTGTATTCGGCCATACGTTCTGGGTTACCGATACAAAAACTGCGCGTTATTTTGGCTTCTAGTTCTTTTAAATTAAAGGGTTTTAATAAAAAGTCGGATACGCCAGCTGAGATGACTTCAACCACTCTTCGCCTATCTGTTTCTGCTGTAATCATTAAAAAAGGTGTCTGAGTTGCCCTTGGTAATTTGCGAACCGCTTTTAATAGATCAACGCCATTCATTTTTGGCATATTCCAGTCTGAAATGATCATATCGACAGAATGCTTTTCAAGTTGTGACAATGCCGCTGCACCATTAGAGGCAATCAATACCTGACTGGCTCCTAACGTTTGTAAAGACCTATATATAATTTGGCGAATCGACTCTTGATCATCAACAACGAGAAACTTTTTCCCTGCAATCATATTTTCCATTTTACGCCCTTTGTTTATCACCCTTGAGCAATATGACTCGTGTCAGTGACACTATTAATTTTTTTATTTAAAAAACTTACTAAAAACCAATAAAATTATGACTTACTCGATTACCACATTTTTAATTAACCAAAAAAGTATCGGGATAATATGTAAACTATTATATTATGGTGCGAGATTAAATACGCACCAACAAATTTTTACATGGAGTAAATATGCCAGACGGGACTCTAGCAGTCAGCAGAAAATTTAACTTGAGCATACGAACCAGTTTAATTCTTCGTATGTTGTTCTTATTAACTCTGTGCCTCAGCGCTTTTTTTATTGCCAGCAAGTTATTAATTCTGGATCATTCTGCACAGCAAATATCTCATGCTCAGATTAATCTTATTAGTCAACAAGTCACCCAGAAAATGAAAAACCAATTTGATCAAGTTGAAGACTTACTTCAAATTGGACGTGTTTGGTTGGAAAATGATCAGATAGTGCCGGGAGATGTGACTGAGCTAAATCGTTTGTTTCACCCCATTTTAGAGCAGCGTAACGTGGTATCGGGTGCAATATTCGCTACCAGTGATGGGCGCGAATGGTTTCTCATGAAGGGTGATGATGGTATCTGGACAACTCGAAGTACCAACTTTCCTCTTTGGGACGATAGAACTCGCTGGCAAACATGGAGTCACCTAGGCCAAAAACCACAAAGGGTGTGGGGGAGAAAAGACTATACGCCATCCTCTCGACCTTGGTTTATTGGGGCTATGTCCTCTCAATTAGGACACGTTTTTTGGACTAAACCCTATGTTTTTTTTACCAGCCAAAAACCGGGTATTACGGCCTCTATTCGCTGGCGTTTAGCTGATGGCCGTGATGCTATTCTTGCCGTTGATGTACAGTTGCAAAATTTATCAGAGTTCACCTCGTCCCTTAATTTTGGTAAACAAGGGCAAACTATGATTCTGACGGATGAGCTGGGCCTACTCGGTTTACCTTCAAGTGTTTATGAAAGCAGTGACAAACCCACTGAATTAATATTGAAACCCATAAATGATGTATTAGACGGCGCTTTAATAGGCATAGTTGATTCTTGGATTGATGTGGGGCGTCCAGCCAGTAGTGCGGTGCTTTATCAGGCTGATGATGGCGATTGGGCTGCGGAATTCAGTCCAGTCAAAATAGGGGGGAACGTGCTTTGGGCCAGTGTCATTGCCCCTGTTGTTGATTTTGCCCCCGATACTCAATCTCACACCTATGAGCTGCTAGGTATTTTGGCCATTGTATTGATTATCTCGGGTCTTATTACGATTCAAATGGCGGATAAATTTACCAATCCACTCAGGCAGTTATTAGGTAATAGCCAGCGTATCGCCAGTATGGACCTTACTGCGCACCCAACAACCAGTAGCCCCGTCATTGAGATACAGCAGCTATTTCTCGCCCATGAAACCATGCGCAGTAATCTAGAGGGAACCACGCAACAGCTGATTAAAAATAACGAAGAGTTAGAAGGCAAAGTAAAAAAACGCACTCATGAGTTCGCTCAAGCCACGACTCAGGCGGAGCGAAATGCCAAGCAAACACAAGAAATCTTACGGCTTTCGCCACTGCCTACCTTTGTGGTGAATACCCAAACACAGGTCATTCTTTCTATTAATACACAGTTTGAATTTTCTGTTGGTTATGGTCTTAAAGAGATAGGGACAATCAGTGAACTAAATCGTTTATTGTTGCCAGAATATCGTCATCGATTACCTGAGCTTATAAGCCCTCAAGGCTTACTTAAAGAGGAGGGGAATCATGATGATATCCCCTATTTTGAAGCCGAAATTCGTTGTAACGATGAAAAAGTACGCTTATTTCAGCTTCATTTTACGGCCTTTGATGACCTTATTGTCATCGGTATGATTGATTTGACCGACCAGCGGCAGTTTGAACAGGATCTCAGTAAAGCCAAAGAAACCGCCGAAGAGGCCGTTCGCTCTAAATCAGAGTTTCTGGCAAACATGAGCCATGAAATACGCACGCCAATGAACGCCATTACCGGTTTGAGTCATTTAGCGTTACAAACAGACTTAGCACCAAAGCAAAAGGATTACTTTACTAAAATATCGGCTTCCTCTCATCATTTGCTCGGTATTTTAAATGATATTCTGGATGTATCTAAGATAGAAGCCGGTAAGATGGACGTTGAAATCGCTGAGTTTTCCCTCCAAGAGGCAATTCAGAATGTGATTATGATTACCTCTATGAATGCCGCTGCTAAAAACCTAGAACTGATCGTTGATCTTGCTGATAATTTACCAAAAAAAGTCATAGGTGACTCATTACGATTTGGTCAAATATTAATTAATTTACTCAACAATGCCATTAAATTCACCTCCCAAGGTGAGGTTTGCTTAACCGTAACGTCATCTTCGCAGCCGTCGTCACCAGAGGGTCATAATTTGACCTTTTCCGTTCAAGATACAGGCATAGGTTTGACTCAAGAGCAGCAAGGCCGACTCTTTAAAGCGTTTTCACAGGCAGATGGTTCAACCTCTAGACGTTTTGGTGGAACGGGTTTAGGCCTGACCATATGCAAGCATTTAACGAAATTAATGGACAGCGAAGTAAAAGTAGAAAGCCAAGAAGGGATAGGTAGTCGTTTTTATTTTACACTTTGTTTAGGCGCAGTTGAGGTAAATAACTCAGTGATTGAACCTGTCAATTTAGGTGATGATTTAGCATCAGGAGCCTTTATCTTAGATAATCACCTAGGTGCAGGACAGGTGTTGAGTGATTATTTACAACGACTTGGATTGACCAGCATACAACCAAAAACATTGCAGCAATCAAATAACTATATCGCGAATAATATCCCCAGTGTCGTACTGTTCAACTTGCAAGATGTTCAATCAAGCGAGCTGTTAGAAAGCCTAATGCAATGTCAGCAAGCGGGAACCTTTCTGATTGCCTTAAGTGCGCTACCCGAAGACCATCCAAGTAATACATTAGAAGATGGTATTCGCCTTCATTGGGATGCTTTTTTACAAAAGCCTGTTACGCCAGAGACGCTCACCTTGTCTTTATATGCGGCTATGAAAAAAGCACCTCAAGGTGCTCTTTTTGAAAATATCGAAACAATAGCCGGTGAATTGTATCGAGGTGCACATGTGTTATTGGCAGAAGACAATGAAATTAATCAACAAATTGCGTTGGAAATGTTAGGGCATTTAGACATTAGTGCCGATGTTGCCTGTGATGGTTTAAAAGCCATTGAGATATTGTCATCCGGCCAGCATTACGATGCCATTTTGATGGACATACAAATGCCCGAAATGGATGGTTATGAAGCCACTCGTCAAATACGTCAGAAGGCCGAGTGGCTTACTCTGCCTATCATCGCTATGACAGCGAATGTTATGCAATCAGATAAAGAAAATTGTTTGGCAGCAGGCATGAACGATCATATTTCTAAACCTATTATTAATGAACAACTAAAAGCAAAATTGGATCAATGGGTCATCGCAGATGTGCCACTTAGCGCAACAGATAACACAGAGAATAAAAGGGCGAACACAAGGACTGAATCATCGAAAATTCAAACTAATCAGCTGTGGCAGTATGTGGACACTGAGGCGGGTTTGAAAAGGCTGGAAGGCAATACAGATCTTTATCATAAATTGCTGATTAAGTTTTCTGACAATTACCGATATGCTGTCACCCAATTACAGCAGGACATTGAGACTAATGAGTATGCGGCGGCGTCCTTATTAGTCCATTCAATAAAAGGGGTTGCCGCCAATTTAGGGATTATGAATGTTCAGCGACTTGCCGCTCGAGTTGAAGATCAATTAGAACAAAGTAAAGGGCCCGATCTCACTGAACTAGAGAAGGCACTGCTGGAAGTGTGTTGTGAAATCAATAAACAGTTACAACCCATTTTGCCACAAGAGATTAGCCCCAAAGCGATTAGTTCATCACCTGAATTACTGAGTGAACTAACGCATTTAATCACCCTGTTAGATGAATACGATGCGGATGCTAAGCTCAGCCTTGATAAGCTGGTGGCACTGGGTGGAGCGAGTCAAGATTGGCAACCTATTCAGTATGCTATTGAGCAATACCAATTCGAAGAAGCAGGTGAACTGGCAGCAAAAATTCAAACCCAGTTGGAGGCTAAATAGAAGCTAGAAGGGCGGTAAAGAATATTGACATAGACATATAGGGAGACGCCCATGTCGTCTCGGTCGTTCTTCAAACCACTTTTCAAGCTCAGTTGATGAGTGGTTTTGCTTTCTTTCTGCTTAATCTAAATACAAGTACTTTTGATTTTTTGAAAATCCCACAAACTTGATGCTGGGTGGAAGACAGCATGTTGTTTCTAGTCAAATTCTACACCATTGATATCTGTGTCTATACGGCGATGCTACTTTTTAGGAAAGCATACCCACTGGCTACTTCATATAGTTCAGTATTAGGAGAGTGATTGCTTTTTAATAAATAAAAGCAGCAAGTGCTTGAGCGTTGGCACAGCCTAGATAAAGGCACTCAGTTTACAGAGAAGCCCAATGGCCTACGTTGACTTAAACCCCATTCGCGCAAGAACGCCAAAGTTCACTAATTCACATTCTATTCATATTGACTCTTTTATACTGGTATATATCGATCGAATCTAGGATCCACTATGTTAAGTAAATCAACAATGGTTCAGGTTTCTTTGCTCTGTGTATTGTTACTGCCTAATTTAGCACTGACAGGAAAACACAAAAACGGCCATGAACTAGTGCAAGATGTCCATAAAGAAGGTACTCGAATCGAATTTGATGAGGACCAAGATGAAGTTTATGACGCAGTGAAAGAGGGCCTCATTCAACCATTTTCAGTCTTGTATAAAACGATAGAGGATCAATTACACGGACGTGTCATTAGAGTCGAGCTCGAAGAAGAGGGTGACGATGAATGGGTTTATGAGCTGAAACTTGTTCATAACAATAACATCATCAAGGTGGAATATAACGCGACAACGCTTGAAATGATAAAAATCAAAGGTCGTAATTTACACCAAGTTATCAAAAAATAGTGCTAATCAGCCGCCATGCTGCTGAGTCGCCATAACAATAATCAGTGATAAGCCAATGAAAATATTAGTCGTTGAAGACGACCCACGTCTAGGTGAACAAATCATGGCAACCTTAGAGTCAGCAGGTTGGGTGCCAGAGCTCTCTCAAGACGGCATAGATGCCTTGTACAGAGCCACCTCTGAGAAGTGGGAAGCCATTGTATTGGATCTAGGTTTACCTAAACTGGATGGGCTAACCGTGCTAAAAGGCATTCGAGATGAAAATATCAATACGCCTGTCATTATTTTAAGCGCAAGGGACACACTCACTCAGCGTGTTGAAGGGTTAAACGCTGGCGCTGATGACTACCTTACTAAGCCTTTTGAGATGGTCGAGTTAATCGCTCGGGTACGAGTACAACTTCGCCGAGCATCAGGAAACGCGTCACCCATTTTTCAACTTGGTGACTTGAGTCTTGATACAAGATCATCAAAAGTTTTGTGGCAAGGTCATGCGGTGAATTTAACTGCGCTAGAATATAAAGTGGTTGCCTATTTCATGTACAACTCAGACAAGGTTATTTCTCGAACTGAGCTGGTGGAACATATATACAAGCAAGATTTCGACCGCGACTCTAATACAGTGGAAGTCTTCATTGGGCGAATCCGCAAAAAGATTACACCCACCATTATTAAGACGGTGCGTGGATTAGGCTACCAGCTTAATTCAGGATAGTTGGTTTGATAGTCTGTTTGATAGTGCTTACTGTTGCTTACTGTTGCTCACTGCTGCTCACTGTGACCGCTTTGGCAAATCTAGTTCTTTCTTTGACAACCTAATGATGAGTTTATTGTGTCTAAAAAAGTGCCCTTATCCCCCAAACTAAAGAACATCAGCCTTAAAAGCCGCTTGGTATTTGCCGCGGCTTTTTGGCTTGGTGCCATGATACTCGCCGCAGGCATAGTTATCCCAACACTGGTAAATGATCATCTTGTGAACGATGTGAAGCAGCAACTTAGCTTAGCAATGGATGAGCTAACGGCTAACATAGAGACAGGTGAAAATGATGAATTAGTCATCTTAGGTCGTTTGTCAGATCCAAGGTTTTATCAACCTTATAGCGGGTTATATTGGACAGTGGTAAGCAAGGATCAAACTTTGCGTTCACGCTCATTGTGGGATAAAACGCTCACCTTCAATAAGAAGCCTGATGACACTTTAATATCAGGCGCTAAGGGTGAAAACTTGATCTACATTAGCCAGTCTGTGTACCTTCCCGAATTGAATGAACCTGTAACAATCACCATTGGCCTTGATGAAGATCCGCTTGAATCAAGCCTGCAACAAATTACAGGTCAAGTTTGGTTAATTCTATTACTGCTTTTTGCTGGGGTCTTATTGCTCATTGGCATTCAAGTTCGTTGGTCACTTTTGCCGTTAGATAGAATGCAGCAAGAGCTCACGTTATTAAGAAAAGGTGAGCAACAAGCATTAGGCGAAAATTACCCAAAAGAGGTCTCACTTTTAGTTTCAGACCTTAATGCACTTTTATTTCACTATCAGGAACTTTTGGCACGAGCTCGAAGCCATGCAGGTAATCTTTCTCACGCCCTAAAAACCCCTTTATCGGTTCTTAAAAACGAGCTGGAAACCCTTACTTCAGCAGACGTTCAGAAAATGCGCGAACCCATTGAGCAAATACAAAGCCAGATCGACTACCACCTAGGCAGAGCGCGTGTGGCGGGTTCTATGAATATTCTCTCTGTTAAATCCTCACCCAGTGATCGTATTGATGCTATTTCAATGGCGTTTGATAAAGTGTATGCACACAATGAAATCACGCTTATCAACGAACTCGATTCAGAACTAAAGGTTGCTGTCGATAAAACGGATTTAGATGAAATGATCGGCAACCTTGTTGAGAATGGCTACAAGTGGGCGAATAACATTATCCGTGTTCACTCAAAAATGCACACTAATGGCAATGTCACCATTATCATTGAAGACGATGGTCCAGGCATACCCCAGGAAAAACTCAATCAAGTGATAAAACGTGGGGTGCGTTTAGACGAAACCACTGCTGGCACTGGCCTTGGGCTTAATATTGTGAGTGAAATGGCACATAGTTACCGTGGCAATCTCACTCTCTCTCAAAGCGCAATGGGAGGGTTAAGAGCAAGCCTTACCTTGAATGAATCACAGTAATCCAAAGTAAGGCTTGGTGTTATTTTAAGGCGATTGCATAAGTTGGCAGCCATTAAGCGGCCGTTTTTCTTTTTAAAGAGGCGCATTACCGGAAGATGCCAGCGCTATGATCTTTAATTCTTTCTGTTTGCTGACCACAAGTACGCTGCCATCAGTGTAATAATCATGTGCTTCATCAATGGCAACCGCTTGAGTAAGAGGCTGAATGTTTGCCTCTAAATGGCGTAGGTGGCTCGTGATCATTGACGCTAGCTTGTCTCTTTCTTTATCCACATTGGGGTTAATACTATGTAGAACCGTAATGATTCCAGAATATGGCGTGATTTTTAATCCGTTATCGTAACTGATTGCTCCCATCCAAATTGGCGAACCACTTTTATTCAGGCTATCGGCTTTCCACCAACGTATGTGACTCCTTTGTATTAGGTTACCAGGTAGCTGAAATGCCATATCTTGCGGACGTTGTTGCCAAAACAGGTCAGAGACCGGCGGTGTATTGCGCTTTAACAAAACAAGGTAATCCTTCCACTCAATCTCATCGCGGGAGAATGTTTGATTTTCAATCCAGCCTAATGCTTTCATCATGGCCTTTGGAGACTCTCCGATAAACATCACGTTCACCGCTTGAGCATCAAAAAATGATGACTTTCCGGCATAGGCTTTATAGCTTTCTTTATCTGTCACCTTATTTGAAGAGGTTACCAAGATGGATGCTTGTGGTTCTTTGAAATCATCCGCAAACCAAAAAAAGTGGCTGTAGTTCGTAGCCAACTGAGACATTAGAAAGATCATGACAACTTTTAACGGTAATTTTTGCCAGCGGTATTTATAGCCAATGACACCTATGACAGCCGTGGCGGCGAGACTCAATAATGTATATTGGTGTTCAATAATAAATACTTTTGCGTCATAGAGCATGGGGACTTGTTCGATACCGTAAGCCAGAATGAAGCCCCAAAAAATAAACTGACCACCGCCAATCAATAAACCCAATGATGCCAGCAGGCTAAACTTAGCCCAAGGTGTTTTATTTGTACCAGCAATGAAGGGAACAACCCATGCTATTGGCCCCAGTAAACGTGCAAAAGCGATAACATAGGCACCTTTTTTGGTCATGAGATATCGGCAACGGGCAATGGCCCTGCGCGATTTTGGTATAACGCGAATCAACTTCCTTTGGGCTTTATTACCGACTTTATAACCGATTAAATAACTGAGTTGATCGCCTAATAACCCCCCCAGCATTACCGCAATGACACCCAGCCATATTCCATTGTGCAACTGGTAGCCTGCCGCGATAAAGAAGGGCTCACCGGGCACAAAAAAGTTAGGCCCGATCAAGGCATCTAACAAGGCCCCCCAAAATAAGTTCACACCCTCAAACATTCTGATGGCCCACTATCTTTGTTCTTTATAATGGCCGAATTTGTATTCCATTTCGTTGTTGCGCATTTCGCCAAAGAAAACACGTCGGACATTCGCTTTGAGATAAGTGAAACCCATTTTGAAAATGCCATCTTGATCTAGCCTTCTTGGGTCAAAAGCAAAGGTCAATTTAAGAAAGCGAAAACGCCATGTTTTACTGGCTCGGTTTACGTAGTCACAATCCTCACATAGGGTAATGCTTTCATCAAAACCGCCCATTTCGGCATGCACTCTTTTAGTCGAAAAAATACAAGCGCCTACGGCAGTAGGGAATAGGTACTGAGTTGTGAACAGCCCCATATTAAAGAGGTTATATCCAATTTTGTGTATTAATGGCAGCGTTTTTGCCCCCATATAGACACCGGCTATTGCTAGTTTTTTATCAAGAAGTTGAGTTAATGCCTTGGCTAAAAAATCAGGTGCTAACTGAACATCAGCATCTAAAAATAGGATTCGTTCATATTTGGCTAAGCCCGCGCCGGTATTCCTACCCAGGCTGACACCTCTTTGCGCCATTTTATGCACGGTCAATTCAGGAAAAGCGCTTTGATATGCCTGTACAACGTCATAAGTATTATCATCGCTATTTGAATCGACGACAATCACTTCAAAAGTTTGGTAGGTTTGTCTGCTTAAATCGTCCATCAAACGGCCGATTCTTTTTTCTTCATTCAGGGTGATTACAACAATGCTAACGGGTTCCATGATATTACCTTAGTGTCTAATTAATTTAGACCTAAGGTAACCCACCACTGATTAACCATTACTTAGCTTGCTATTCATATTCAATTCACAAAACCAAGGTAAAGAGAGATGACAGACTTCTCGCGTGTTATCACGCAAAACGTAAAGGGAGAGGGTCTCAATAACTAGCTCCCTTTTATCGATATGGCGTATTATTTCACGCTATGCAATGTTTGATTCTGCTCTCAAGTCTGTCACCACGGCACCGCCAATGCCCCAATTGTCGGTATTTACTTCATCAATCACCACGACTGTGGTGGCTGGATTTTTATGTAATACATCAACCAGTAACTGAGTTGCCCCTTTTATCAAGGCGGCTTTTTGTTCGGCTGTGACTTCTTCGTCAGTAATTTTAATATTAACGTATGGCATTTGTTTGCTCCTTTGCGATTATTTAAAGTATTAACACTGAGTCTCTTTTCATGTCATTTATCTTATTAAGCACGGGTCGCTAATCGTATTTTTGGTGAAAATAAACGGCTATGAGCCAGCCATGCACCTAAACTCACCAGTACTAAACCACTTATTAAAGCAGGCGTTGCTTGCTCTTTAAAAATGATAATGGCCAGTACACCCGACAACACAGGCACGATCGCCATAACGGCTCCCATGGATGCGGGCCCTATGGCTTGAATGGCCCTCACATAAAAAATTATTTGTACGATAGTGGCCATAATACCCTGATAAAAACCTTGTAATACAATGTCAGACATAGGTGTTTGCAAAATAGCTTTAGGTAAAAATGCTACATAAATAGGGACATAAATGACGCAGGTAATCAACGCCAGACTCACAGTTACTTGCCATGGTGTTATGCCCCAACGTTTGATTAAAACTGAAAAAACGGCCCAACAAATACTCGCCAAGGCTAAATAAACATGGCCCATTGAAAGTGTTTGATTGTGAGAATAGTAAGAATAAAAAAGCGTGCCGACCCCAACCGTAATAACGCCTATCCCCAGCCATTTTTGCAACGGATGCCGTTCGCCATTAACCCAAAATGATAAAACAATAATGCACAATGGCATTAACCCAGGTAACAATATGGCGGCATGGGACGCTGGTGCCAGCTCAAAACCACGAAAGGCCAACAAAGCGTACGCTAAACCACCAATTAAACTGCAGATAATGAGTTTGGGGTCTAACAAATTAAATCGAAATTTAAACCACCAAATGGGGAGTAAAATGACGGAACAGGTAAGATAGCGAATAAAGATCACGTCTTGAGGCAATAAGTCACTCACTCCGCCCATACGAGACACCAGAATAAAGCCGCACCATATTAAGGCTGCCAAGATTGCGTAGACATAGCCTTTTTGATGATCGTTCATTTTACACTCCGTCGGCCATTTAAATGGCCCTATTAATTGTGATGTTCCAAGGAAATGTCTAAGTGAAATATTAAAGTGTTTGATCTTTCATTAATAATGAAAAATAATGAATATCACATTCATTTTTAATGAATCAACTAAGAGGCATATTGATGGAACTTTCAGACTTAAACGTTTTTCAAGAAGTGGTTAGCAGTGGCGGCATTACTTCTGCGGCCCTAAAGTTGAACCGAGTGCCCTCTAATGTCACAGCTCGTATACAAAAACTTGAAGAAGAGCTGGGAACGGCGCTTTTTTTTAGGGAGAAAAATCGTCTGCGGATTTCTCCTTCGGGTGAAACCCTGTTGTCATATGCCCAACAAATTCTCGCTTTGTCTCAGCAGGCGGTCTATGAGTTACAACAAACACAACCCAAGGGGAAATTAAGTATTGGAGCGATGGAAGCCGTGGCGGCTACCCGATTAACTCATCCGCTTGTGTGTTTTCATAATAAATACCCTGAGGTAAAGCTGCATGTGAAAACAGCACCAACGGGCACCTTAATTGAACAGGTTTTAAACGGCGAATTAAATATGGCCTTGGTGGCGGATCCCCCTAAAGACAGCCGATTGCACATTGAAGCTGCCTTTGATGAAGAACTGGTGATGGTATCTAGTCTTGATCATAAACCGATTAAACGACCCGAGGACATTGCTAACAACATCAGCCTATTAGGCTTTAACCATCAATGTGCTTATCGAGGTCGTTTAACTGATTGGGTAAAACAAGACGGATTATTAGTCAATGTCATTGAGATTAGCTCTTATCATACTCTCTTAAGTTGTGTGGTGGCGGGAATGGGGGTGGGCATAGTGCCCAGATTATTACTGGCGGATTATCCTTTCTCAGACAGTATTCAACTACATGAGTTAAGCGAAAAGTGGTCTCATACTCGCACCGCTATGATTTGGCGAAAAGACAGCATTAGCCCTAATATAAAGGCTTTTTGCGAGACGGTGAAAAGTGGAAAAGAAGCGCTAGAAAGCTAATTAAAATCGCTGCTACTTTGGCGCGCCTATGCCATCAGGTTTGCCATTATTAGCAAGGATAGCCCTCATATTATTTTATTAATAAATAATGGCCGTAAGAGGCCGAGGCATAGAAGAAATGGCCGTAGAGAAGGGGAATGAAGGCGGGTTTATTACCTTAACCTGACCGTCTAAATACCACCCTTTTTCAAATATTAGCCTTAGCATCCACATAAAAATTTATTGATTAGTGATGACTGTCTAGGTAAATACTTTAATCAGAATGAAGCCAATAATTGGACCCTCTCTAAACAAAATCAGCATGTGCTTGGGCGCCGGCATAGCCTTCATCAAGGAACACAGGTCACACTGAAATCTGTAGAGGGAAGCTTGTTCGAAGTGTTTTAGCTGGCGTCTGTTAATGAAATTTATGAGGTGTGTCGTGAGCGGCTTTGTGACATTAGCTGCTTCATGTGTGAGCTCAATGAGTCCATCGCCAGAATGGTAAACAAAGAAGATAAATGCACTGCTAGATTATGGGAGGGAAAAACCGTGTAGTCACCTGCAATACTTAATTAGATCTAGTATTCGCTTTCGTCGGTTATTACCAGGTGCAGTAATTCAATCACATGCGCTTTACTTTCATCTTTGAATTTAACACCAAACGCTAAGCCATCGCTTTGCTTTTTAAGGTTGCAAATAACAGCATTGAGTTTAATTTTTCCATCACCTTGCGAATTCTCTACGATGACCACAATCACTTTATTTTCAGCCAGTACCAGTTCATCACCATTAATAATATTTAATTGACCACCGCTGATAGAAAGGTTGGTAATGATCGCTTGCCAGTAGCCTTGGTCTATTTTAACTTTAGTGTTTATTTTCGTATCTATACGTATAGATGAACGTAAGTGCTGTAACGTGACCGAGTGAGGAAACTCTAACACCATAATCCGAGAAGGTATTTGCAACGTTTGTTTTATGTTAGCTACGAAGGCTAATACTGCACCCTCGTGACCTTCAATCAAACCACGAATAGTTACTGAAGCCCCTTGTTTGATATATTCTGAATATCTGCCTAGTTTGTTGCTTACAGGAAATTGTACTAGAAGGTATTGCTTAGGCAGGTAGCCAATAAAGGTAGTTCTAAATTTTGCTCTTTGCCCTGTTGGTGTGGAAAGTTCGATAGATATGGTCGAACCTGCATGCAAAAGCGCAATGTCTTGTCTAAGGCGATCTCCCGTATCCACTTCTACCGAAATTGACATTTTTTATATCACTCGAATATAAATAGTTGTATACAACCTTAGATAAATCAAAGAACAATTGCAACAATGAAGAAGAAATAATGATGACAAATATTTACATAGCCATATATGGCCGCTCCTTTCCTACCGTCAGGCAATCGTTTTCCAAACCATTAATTAATTTTAAAAATTTAGTGTTTTTGTATTTTATTATTAACCACTTTTGATCCTTACTCAGTTTACAAATTCGATGAAGAACTCTTTACATCGCCCCCAATCTTTATTTTGTACCTCTAGTATGGGGGGAATTCTGATTTGATCGCTTGTTTCACAAAACTAATAATAAGATCAATAAATACCTATAAAACAAAGGGTTAAGTTGATGTGTTTTTTATGCTAAGTGCGGATTTATAAGCAAGATAAATTCTTACTTAGACATTCATCATAAAGTTATTAGTAATTAATTATGCCTGTCCATGTTAATTAGATCTTAATTATCTCCGCGCAGGGGGATCATTATGCAATGGTTTATGAAACGAGAGCATCTCTCGTCAACCGACCTAACACGGTGGGAAAATTTGAAGATTATGAGATGAATGGAGTTCAGTTTTTATGTTTTCTGATAAGCTTGTCTGTTACGTTTCATGCAAGTTTTCAGCGGAAAAAAGTAAGGGAGTAGGTTTGTTTTTCTTGAGAAAATAGCATGAGTTAGAATCAATAAATTGCAGTGAATAATTCAACATTTCAGGCATTGAATCAGATAAAAATAGATATTATTTCCATAGAGCCCCATTTTTATGTTCATAGAATATGAGAAGAAAGATCAGCCAGGGATTTGCCCATCAAACTCTCTGATTATCTGGAATTAATTGATTTAACAGATTGAGCCATTAGAGCCTACAAAGTAGGTTCTTTGAATGATCATGTTTGTTTTTGCTCTCAAATGGCTAAATATTCGAAATTTTTCTTTCAGTTTTAATTAAATGACGAAGACGTTGTAAAAGTAATCCTTATTCAGGAGGGGCCATGGCCCCCCCAAAAAGCTCATAACCTATATTTATTTTTGATTTCCTTGAGCTGGATTATGAAGCGGTCATAGTTTATGCATTCTACTGGTTGAGTTGACTAAACTCTATTAAACAGCGAGTTGAGCAAAAGCAGTGTGCTATTTCGCCGCTTTTTGTTGAACGATTGGTTTCGCTATTAGTTTAGTTAGGGGCGGGGGGAATATGTTAGAGACGCAATATGATGTTGTGATAATAGGAGGCGGGCCATCAGGGCTTGCCACTGCCATAGGCATAGCTTCAAATTTTCTTACTTCTAATAAGGGTCGTAAAATACTTGTTATCGACCAGCAGCCACTGGACCATCAGCGGATAGGGGAGAATGTCCCCTCTGAGATCCTTGTTCTTTTGCAAAAATTGGGGGTTGAAGCCCAGTTCTTTCGAGATGGACATGAGCCTTGTCCTGATTTTGCGTCTGTCTGGGGAGGTAAGCAAGTTGGCTATAACGACTTTGTTGTGAACCCATATGGCCATTCCTGGCGACTCAACCGTCACGCTTTTGATATGACTTTGGTGAACAAGGCAAGTCAGCTTGGCGTTGATATCTTATGGCATACAAGGTTTATCAAGGCAAATAAGTGTGCGTTGGATGACAATGATGGTTACGAGCTTGATGTGCAAACAGACTCTCAAGATATCCGTACTTTACTGGCTGACTTTGTCGTTGATGCCACGGGTAGTAAGTCGACCTTTGCTAAGGGTCAAAATGTAAAAAAAGCAGTGGATGATAAATTAATTGCAATCGTGCGTTTTGCTCAGTTAGAGCAACCCCATAAAGGCAAACAAGTGAGAATTGAAGCAACCGCTCACAACTGGTGCTATCACTCATTGTTACCACAGCAAAAAGTAGTGAGTATGCTGATTGCTGAACTATCAGAGAGAAAGGCGCTCGAAAAAAATGCTTATCATGATTTTAAAAATCATTTAGTGAAAGCCCCTTGGGTCGGCGATCAGTTAACAGAAATTGAGCTTGTGAATGAAAGTTATCATACCTACCAGATTATCTCTGGCGTGTTAGAGCAGGTTGAAGGTGAAAACTGGATTGCAGTCGGTGATGCGGCTTCAAGCTTTGATCCAATAGCCGCTCAAGGTATATATAAAGGGATAAAACATGGCATATTTGCCGCAGAGGTTATTTCAGCAGGATTAAAGCGGGAAACGTCTCATATCAATTACAGTGACATGATTGTGCAAGATTATCGAAATTACTTAAGAAATCGAGCGCATATTTATCAACTTGAGCAACGTTGGCCTGACAGTGAATTTTGGCAAAGACACTCGAAACAATATCAGCTTTAAATCATGCTTATGCTACATTTTTCAAGCCTCTTAAAGATGACCTGTCTCAATAAACTCATTCTAGATATTAGTAATAGACCTGATGAATTGCGTCTAATTTACCATTCTCTTTGGCCTTAAGAATGATCTCATCGATTGCTTTGAAGTAGTTTACACAAGGTGAGAGTTTAGACATGACTAGGTGAATTGCATTGGTAACCAGAGGGTGTTTGAGCGTAACAATCTTATTTTGTAAACCTAATTTCTTAAGTACTTGATTACCTGTGTAGGTGTCTAGAATGGCATAATCAGTGCGGTCTCTTTCTAGCCTTAAAAATAATTGTTCATAAGTATCTACAGTATTAAGAAGGTGAGGCTTAAGGCGATTTCTAGCAAATTCATCAAAGGCTTGCCCATTACTCGAGCTTCGTCTGATGTCGACTCTTTTATCGATTAAGTCGTCTAGGTTTTGGAATGGAAATTCATATCCCTTTTTGACATATATGCTCAAGGTATCTTGGGAAAAAGCCTGAGTCATTAAAAACTTTGTTTTTCTTTCCTCGGTGGAATAGGCTCCCGCGATAAAATCTAAATCTCCGAGTTCTAAATTCCTCATGGCTCTCGCCCATGGGATTTTTACATTTATTTCGATCGGTAAGTTTAGCTGTTTCGCAATATAACGTGATAAATCATATGCAATGCCTTGGGCTTGCTCGTTAGTACGACTGTCTTTTATAAGGGTATGGGTAAAGGCGATGGGAACCCATCTGTTTGAGCCTGCCACTTTTAACGTATTGCAGGATTGAGCAAGAATAGTGTGGCTGAAGCTGTAAAGGGTGATAAAAATTAAAGCCTGATAAAGTTGCATAAGCTAAACCTAATAAGATGTTTTTTAGAGTTTAGTTCAGACTGGGTTATTTTTTAATTTTCCTTAAAACTATCTCATTTATGAGACGGTTATATGGGTTTTAAAGAGGCTGACTAGTGCTCTTTTCATATGGTTAACCAGACTATCGTTAAGTTGGAAAAACCGCTTCACAGCCTCATTTTTCTTATGGCGTATCACTTTCAATAAATTCCAGCAGCTTAGCATGACTCAACTCAATCAGACTCTGGGCGGGTGATGCGCGATCTGACAGTAAGACAACTTTTCGGCTCTGGGCTTTCGCGGTTGGAATCTCTCGTACTGAAATGTTTTGATGCAGCATCAGGCCCCTCCATTTTGGCAGAATGGTGATGCCTAAGCCTGACTGCACCATAGCCACCATGGTTTCAAAGGCGTCAATTTCACATAATGTATTAAACTGAATGTTTTGTTCTAGCAACCATTGCCAGGTTAACTTACCTCCCCAGGTACTGCGGTTAAAAAGAATTAAAGGGTGATTCGCTAATATGTCAGGGATGTTGCCAGTTAACGTTTCGTTTGAAATTAAACACAAAGGCTCGGTGGCTATTTCTGTCATCTGAAACTTTTTGGGTACGATAAAATCTGGCGCTATCATGAGTGCGGCATCGATATTTTGTTGCAATAACTGATCATATAAATCGTTTGATGAGCC
>Ga0209292_1001367_pt1 | contig 29882 bp, 28 predicted proteins | sample GOMGulsemesocosm_2_FD_184634 | JGI IMG/M metagenome (GOLD analysis project Ga0209292, IMG submission 184634) | Methane-oxidizing microbial communities from mesocosms in the Gulf of Mexico - GOM9C Gulf of Mexico (SPAdes) (version 2) | ecosystem: Environmental > Aquatic > Marine > Cold seeps... | reverse complement strand
CTGGTGTTCGTATTAAAGCTGACGTACCTCTTTCAGAAATGTTCGGTTACATCGGATCATTACGTACAATGACATCAGGTCGTGGTCAATTCTCAATGGAATTCTCTCACTACATGCCTTGTCCTAATAACGTAGCTGAAGAAGTAATTGCAGAAGTTAAAGCTGCTGACGCTGCTAAGCGTGCTGCTAAAAAATAATTAACTTTTAACAGTTAGTTACTTTAAAAAATTGAAAGCCTCACTTATGTGGGGCTTTTTTATGTCTAAAGAATAATTCAATAGAATTCTCTCAGCTAACAATACAAGTACCTTGCCCTAACAACGTAGCTGAAGAAGTTATTGCAGAAGTTAAAGCTGCTGACGCTGTTAAGCGTGCTGCTAAAAAATAATTAACTTTTAAAAGTTAGTTACTTTAAAAAATTGAAAGCCTCACTTATGTGGGGCTTTTTTATGTCTAAAATAAGTTCCTCCTAAATACTATATAATTAGTTACATTGTTTTTATTGAAGTTAATTTCTTTAACTATATCTTTATTAAAATAATTGTTTATTTAAGGGGATTTTATGAATAGTTTATTAAGGTGGCTGATCCTAGCAGCATTGATTCTCACAGCACTTAGTTTTTATAGTTATGGGATCTCTACTGGGTTAATTTTATTTATATTACTTGGACTTGTATTTGAGGGAGCATTTTGGTTTGGTATATTTGACAATACAAAGCGAGATAATTAGCTAGGAAATAAAATCACTTGAATAATTTAATAATTAGAAAAGCATTACTTAAAGATCAAAAAACTTTATTGGATTTAGAGCAAGAAGTTGTCGAGGCAGAGCGTCCTTACAATCCTTCAATAAAACCGAAAAATGCCATTTATTATGACCTCAAAACATTACTCACCGATTCATTGTCACATTTATTGGTTGCAGAGAGTGAAGGTAAGATTATTGGCACAGGTTACGCACAAATAAAAACCTCTAAAGGCTCTCTTAAACATGATAAACATGCATATCTTGGCTTTATGTATGTCGCACCACATTGCAGAGGTTTAGGCATCAATAAGCTTATTATGGAAAAGCTTATTGATTGGAGCAAGCAACAGAATATATATGATTTATACTTAGATGTTTACGCCGACAATGATGCGGCAATAAAAGCATATGAAAAAGTTGGTTTCGTTAAGTCGCTAGTTGAAATGCAAATGAAAGTAGAGCCCGAATAATACAGATCATTAATAATCACTTTAAAAGAGGATAAGAAAATATCATGGATAAATTATTTCTAGGTATCAACAATCATGTAGTTTGCCTAAGTAAAAAAACTGGCGAACAACTTTGGAAAACCAAGGTTAAAAGTTCAACCATTACTAATGTTTATTATGAAAATGATTTTATCTTTACCTATTCAGGTGGGCATCTTTTTTGTTTAAAAGCGAGTGATGGATCTATTCTTTGGGAAAACTCTTTAAAAGGTTTTGGCTACGGCACGTGTATTATTGCCAGCGAACAACAAAACTCCACGCTTATAGCCAGCCAATTGGCGGCTCAACAAGCAAGTGCAGTGGCAAGTATAGCGGTTACAAGCACTGCTGCGTCAAGTAGTTAACTATAAAATAGTCATGAGAAAGTTTCGAAGTAATATGAAGTTTTTCTAACGCTGCTAATCAGTTTAACACTGTTGTTATCATTCTCTGTTAGTGCAAAAGAAAGTCACACTGAAAACAGCACCAGATCATAATAGAAAATCATACTTTAGAAATTTTGGAATTTGATCAAGGTAAAATAACGTAATACGTCATTAGTCGACATCACAAACTACATCATAGGAAATAAAATGGAAAAAAATAAAGGGGTTTTAACCAGAGCTAAACATGGCGTTATCTCGGGTACATTAGCAGGGATAGCTGAGCACTTTGGTTTGCGTCGTGGTAAGTTACAGTTCGTTTTTATTATTCTTGGGGTATTTGGAATAGGGTTTCTTTTATATTTCATTCTCTGGTTGTGTATTCCGAGCTATTCACAACGGGCCTTATTATTAGCAAAATTAGACGAATAAAAGATTCTAATAGACAATACTCTGCTACTGTTCGAAACATCAACCTGTTACTACATTGGATGTAACTTATGTTAAATACTCTTTTTCTACTATTAATGATAACTTTCTGCCAGATGGCAAATGCGGAAAATATTACGACTAATAAAGGAGTCAAATTGGCTGATACCAGTTTTCCTTGGGATCTTGTTATTCATCAAGGAAAAATACAGGGCTGTATCTATGCAAATAAGTTTTATTCCACTGGTTCGATACTCATTGAAGAAACCCTACCAAGGAAATGTGAACTTAACTCAACAAGAGAAGGTTATTGGTCAGAATTAACCGATGCTGAGCTTGAACTTTTTAACCACTCCATCGAACAGCAAAATAGAAGAGAAATGGAGTCCACTAGTGTTGGTAGTAAAGCCATTAATCCTCATGAAGCAAGAGTTATTAGGTATATGAGAATGGCTAACAAGTGATATTAATAAAACTATATTAGGGATTTTTGTGACAAAAGAGATAGATAAATTAGCTTGGTTATCCATTAAAAATGGCAAACTCCTCACTGCACGTTCAAGAAATAAAGCTCTATTTTATCTTCCTGGCGGGAAACGTGAATTAGGGGAAACAGATGAACAAACCCTTATTAGAGAAATCAAAGAAGAAGTTTCAGTCGATATCATCCCTAGCTCAATAAAGTATGCGCAAACATTTGTTGCTCAAGCTGATGGGAAAAGTGACGATGTTAGCGTTAAGCTAACCTGTTACTTTGCAGACTTTCATGGAGCGCTGAACCCTGCGGCAGAAATTGATGAAATTAAGTTTGTTACTTATCAAGATAATAAACTTTGCTCATTAGCTTCAAGAACCGTAATAGATTGGCTTAAAAACAAAAAGTTAATTTCTTAGAATATTTAACCATCCAATTAAAAAGAATGAATAATGACTCGAAGCTTAATGTTAATACTAGCCTTATTGTTTTCAGGATCAGCTAGCGCAAATACACCAGATGATACAACAGCTATCAAGCGAGCTGTACTTGATTATATTGAATCACAGCATAAAACCGCTCCAGAACTGATGAAAAGAGGTCTAGATAAAAAATTAGCTAAAAGAACCTTTTGGAGAACCAAAAAAGGGACTGAATTTATTCTAGAAACAGATTTCAATACCATGATTAGGGTTGCTCAAAGTTACAACAAAGCAGGGGATAAGTTTCCAAAGCATCCCAAAGTTGAGATTAAAATACTCGATATTGATAATCGTGTTGCATCTGTTAAATTAACGGTAGATGAGTGGATTGATTATATGCATTTATATAAAAATGAAGAACTTGAATGGAAAATAATCAATGTATTATGGCAATATCACGACACCAATAAACACTCGAGTAATAAATGAGCTTGCTGAAAGTAGTCCTAAAATTATTCTTTAGCAGCTTAAACATTAAATTTTTGAGGTAAAACATGCACGCTAGTTTAATTTTACAACCGGTTTTTGTGGTAATACTACTTACTATGGCAATGGCAGTTTGGATGCTTTTCACCCGTATTCCTGCGATGAAGAGATTAAGGATTCACCCACAAAAAGGTCAAGATACCAGTAAGTTACGTGAGTTGCTTCCTAGTGAAGTTAATCGAGTATCAAATAACTATAATCACCTTTTTGAGCAGCCAACCTTATTTTATGCGGTAGCAATTTCAATTGCTGTACTTGGTCATGTTGATTCGATACATATAACTTGTGCATGGGCATATGCAATTTTACGCATAGCTCACTCAATTATACAGGCAACAATCGACTTTGTTTATGCTCGATTCATCATATTTATCATCTCATGGGTAGTATTATCCGTGATGATCATTAGAGAAGCATTGGTAGTTTTTGGTTTTTGATTGCTGATTGGAGACTAAAGTAACTATCAATCAGAACGACAATTTAGGAGCATGAGCACTATGTCTCAACATAACAAAATAAATTATGTAGAATTTCCAGCTCAAGATATTCCGGCAACTAAACTCTTCTTCACACGAGCATTTAATTGGACTTTTGAAGACTATGGCCCAGAATATACATCATTTTCTAATCAAGGTATTCATGGGGGCTTTTATCAGTCAACGCTAGCATCATCAACTAATCATGGCGCAGCATTGCTGGTATTACTAAGTGATGATCTAGAGCAAAGCCAAACGAACGTTATAGCAGCAGGAGGGAAAATTTGTAAAGAAATCTTCTCATTCCCAGGAGGACGCCGTTTTCACTTCATTGAACCAAGTGATAATGAATTAGCCGTTTGGTCACTATCAAACGCATAAAAGTTCAATAGCGCTTTGTTGCTTGTATAAATATTCAAAGCAGCTCTTGAAATCATGCATGGATTAAAAGAAATAGACCAATCTAAACTTTCAACAAAAGAACTAAGTTCTTAAAAAGGAAAAATATGTCTAACCAATGGAAATGTCCTAAATGTGATTGCACAGATTACGATACGGATACGATAGCAACTACAGGCAGTGGTTTTAGTAAAATATTCGACATGCAAAATCGTAAATTTACAGCCGTAATTTGTACCAATTGTTCATACACAGAATTTTACCGAGGAAAAACCAGTACCCTTGGAAATATTTTTGACTTATTTACCAATTAATACCTTAGCAAATGAACACATTAAAAGTTGCCCTATGAATATTGAAATTTTAGAGAAGCCACAGCAAAGTCTAATCGATTTCCTTGATCAAAAGATCGCTGAATATAACTGGAAAAATTGGGAGGTAAATGAGCGACTACCTTTAGCTGTTCAAATAAAAGACGACTCAGATCATATTATCGCAGGGGCCGCAGCTCGCACTTTTGGTAATTGGTTATTATTAAATACCCTTTGGGTTGCTGAGGATCACCGAGGCAAAGATTTAGGCAGTAAAATACTCAAAGCAATAGAACGAGCGGGAATAGAGCGTGGTTGCATACAATGTTTACTTGATACATTAAACTTTCAAGCCATGCCTTTTTATCAGAAGTACGGTTATAAAACCCAATGGATACAAGAAAATTATCCCCAAACTGGTTGCAAGTATTTTATGGTGAAGCAACTGTCAAAAGATCAGATAACATAACCCACCAAAAAACTATTTATTTGTCTTCAGCAACTTAGTGTTCAGAAATTTATTGATATGAATAGGCTCATACCAACTGACTAAGACAAGCTACTGAAAATTAAAGAAGTTAGCGCAAGATAAATATGAAAGACACTTTCCTGTATCACCACCCGTATCATTCAAACCTTCACGAACATCAACAAAATTGGCTATCAAAAATAAACACCTGAACATTGAATCAATGAACAGGCTTATATATCTATTTTAAGGTACTAGTAGTCAAGGCTATTTCACCACTAAACTTCGACCTACTCGCATACCATCCATACTTTTCGCTCGTACTTCAACTGGCGATTTTACGTTAACTATTTGATGATAAGCTTGCCATTGCCCACCGAGCTCTCGGTATTCTATAGGCAATCCTAGTAATGAACTATTGGCAAACAATTTACCCTGCTCTACTTTTGCGCCAATAGTTGGTAGACGATAAAATATACCTGCTTTATCTAATTTTGCTAATTCTTTAAGTACTAAGGTTGAGCTAAATTGTTGCCATTGTTGTTCTCGTTGTTTTTTTAGTTCGACTGTGAATTTAGCGCTATTTTTATCAAATAATGCACCGGTGTAATTATAAGGCACTTGCCATTGTGGCTTATGCCAAGCTCTCTCAGCCAAGGTCAGCATACGTGGAAAAATCATATATTCCGCTTGTTGGTCACTACGAACTGTTTCACTCCATAATTGCCCTTGAACACCATCAACAATAAAGTTTTTTGGTAAGGGTTGGTGAGTTAACTTACCTGAGTCATCTTGTTGTACCCTGTCATCACTAACAAAGTTTTGCCCTAAAGTATCAACACGAAATTCTGCATGAATAGGAAGATTATCTGGCATAAAATTAAATATCGAACGACTATTCACTCGTCGCGATGCCCAATTATAGCCTCGCTCTTTTGGGTCTATTTCATAAGGAAAATCAAAATAAAGCACATCGGGAATAGCTAATACCACATGCCAGCCTCGGCGTGCTTGTTCACTCACTTGTTGGTGAGCGCCCCAAGGTAATGCTCCCCAAATATATGAATAGACTTCTTTTGGCATACGTTCTACATGCGTTTCACCCAATCCATCATTCCAACCGCCAACAGCAATGCCTTTACTGCTAACCATATGAGATACACGCTCAATAAAGTGTGCACCTAAATGCTTAACATCATTCACTTCATTGGCTTTATCCGCAATTAATGCTTTGCAAACTGGTGAGTTAACCCAAGCGCCTGCTGTCTCATCTGCGCCAATATGATACATAGCTAATGGATGGTCAGCTTGTTGATGGAGAGCAATTAAATCTTCCAATACCCGATCAACAAAGCGATAGGTAGATTCCATGCAAATATTCAAGGTATTATCGTTATAGTTCTGGATCGAACTGTATTGTGTTTTATCATCAAAATCACTGAGCAAATAACGTGTTGCTTCGGTCATATTTTCTTGCTTTGAAAAATAACGATATCGCGCTTCCATGGCTTTAATTGCCGCACGTGAATGACCTGGCATATCAAGTGATGGGATCACTTGGATATGATGACGAGAAGCCATTTTTAAGATTTGTTGATAATCTGCTGCGGAATAAAAACCATCTAGTTTACTGTTGTCCGCGCTGCCGAGCTGTGGCTGCATACATTTCTCATCTGACAAATCCATGCAACGTCGACTGCCAATATCTGTTAACTCAGGCAAACTAGGTAGCTCTAATCGCCATGCTTCATCTTCCGCCAAATGTAAATGTAATTTGTTTAACTTATATGCTGCCATTTGTTTAATTAACGCGAAAACCATGGATTTACTATGAAAATTTCGCGCCACATCAAGGTGCTGACCTCGATACTGATAACGTGGTTGATCAGTAATTTCAACTAAAGGTAAACTAAAGTCATCCACGGTCAATAAACTTGCTAAGGATTGCAACCCATAAAACGCCCCAGAGCTATCACTAGCATCTATAGCAATACCTTCCTTTTCAATAACCAATTGATAGCTTCCCGCAATAGTTGAGAAATCACTATCGATATTAATATTTATCGGCACACCATTTTCAACAAAGTCTATGCCTAATAGGGTTAATCGTTGTTGAGCTGCACTAATTTTTTTTTGTTCAATATTAGTTAAATGTAGTGTTACGCCCTTGCTGATATCAAGCTGCCCACTCTCTACAACTTTGACCGATTGTGGTGTAGGAATAATAGCGGTTGCTAAATGACTTTTTATCGCTGTTAAACCACTGTTTTTCTGATACAGCCATTGCGGTGAAGCATATTGATTAATATCATTAGGAGCGGATTTTATTTGTTTATAGGTGTTATTAAAAGGTACAACCCAAGGTTGTATCTCCAAACCCGTTTCAACATCAATCGCTGTTCTCGTACTTGTCACAACCGCAGGTTTTAATTTCTTTGCAGAACCCTGTTCACTAGATAACCAATAATTGGGCATCAACTCAGATTCACTTAATAAGGTACTACTTACCCAAAGCTTAATGGTATGTGCATGCTCTGCTTTAAAACCCGCAAAGTTTTTCTGTGGAGTAATTTGATGAATATCACCATTAATATGCTTAAGTTCAAGCGTTTCACTGCTTGATGCATAAGTAGGATAAACCTGTGAGAAATTCAGTTGCCAATTATTATATATAACGTTATCAGGGTTGGTAAGTATTAACTCAGCTGCATAGCAGTACGCTATTTTCTTACCTGCTTTGTCTGGACAGTCCGTTTCAATATTACTTAAGAACTTATACTTGATGTCAAGGCTAGCGGCTAATTTCAATAGTGATTCTTGATCTATACCCCTTACTTTTTGTTGGGGGTTGGCTGACCCAACATTAGTTTCACCGCTTATTTTTGCTAACTTATTTTCATTATCACAACTGCTTAATTGAGTAATAGCCAACAAAGTGATTACAACTTTCAATACTTTTATCATTGAGGAACTCTTTTTACATTCGTAATTAAACAGGAAGCTTCTTAAAACATTAATGCTTTTACTCAAAATCCTATCACAAAGGTATCAACCAATGTGAGATAAAAACCATCAATTTAAAGCGATGAAACTCAGTGTATTTAGAAAATTATATGCCAGAAAGGGTATAGCGGTTTATATGAGACAACGTTAATAACTTAACGCCGTCTCATAAGTTTTGATTATAAATTTTGTTACTGCTTGAATAAGATGTACATCTCGTTGCGGGAACGGAATAGTGATGTTTTCGCGATCAAAGGCCAATTTCACCTCTTCCATCATGCCAAAATAAACTGGCCAATAGTTTTCTGATTTAACCCAAGGTCTGACGAGAAAGTTAATAGAGCTATCTGCATGAGCTGAAACAAAAAAAAAGCGAACATCATGTTCGCTTTTTTATCTGTTTAATTGTTTTTATTTAGAAGCTGTATTTATAACCTAAAGTGATACTTCTTGGTTTACCTACCATGATAGAGCCATGCGTACGGGTAGCGATATAATCTTCATCTAGTAAATTATCAATATTCAGAGTAATTTCTTGATTATCTGCTAAGTTATAGTGCGCTGCCAAATCAACCACGGTACGACTGTCAATTTGTTCATCATCTGCTATGTTCCCTTGACCCGCAGTTGTGCGCATTTCAGCCATATAACGTACTAACAAATCACTACGCCAATTATCACCCACTAAACCTATGGTAAATTGTAATTGGTTTTCTGGTACATAAGGTAATTCATCCCCTTTAGTCACATCACCCCAAGTATCAAGTTTTGAGTCAAAACTATTCATAAACTCTGTTTGCGTATAGGTATAAGTTAAATCAATTGGCATGGCTAATTTATTGAGTTCTAGCTCATAACCCGCTTTAACTTCTAAACCTAAGACTTCCACTTCACCCGCATTGTATTGGTCGCCAATGTTATCATCTTCACAACCTTGGCTAGCAGTACAGTTACCATGCATATTACTGTAATCAGAAAAGAAAAATAATGCTTCACCATTAAAACCTGCTTGGTTATAACGTAAGCCTAATTCATAGTTAATGCTTTCTTCGTTGTCAGTATCTTCATTACCTGGTGCTGGTGGCGCAAAACCTTTTTGAATCCCACCTAATATAATTAATTCTTCGTTTACTCGATAAGTAACCGCTAAAGAAGGTAAGAAAACTTCAACATTATTCTTTTTATGCGTAGGCGTTTGATCACGACCGCTGTCAGACTTACCCCAATCATGACGTTCAATAGTCATGTCTTCATAACGTAAACCAGCATTAATAATGAAATCACCTAGGGTATATTCATCATGAACAAACAAAGCAATTGCTTCAGCACTGTCGATACGGTTTGAGTCTGACCCTGGTGCACCTGCATTTGTTTGCGTCATTTCATAGTTATCATCCAACAAGTATTTATCTACCCATTGGAAGCGATCCATTTCATCTTGATGAAAACGTAGGCCAAACTTCACTTGGTGATCATTTAAATCGGCATCTAGCACGGTTTGAAACCCTTTAGATAAATAATCACGGCTATTGGCTTTAATATCAACGGTGATTGAATCACCATCATAGCTGCCATTATCAAAAGCAGCAGCAGTATCAACACCACCTTTACCTAAACTATCACCATTCACTTTACTGGTTTTATACCAGTTACGGCTAAAGTCGTTGTAATAAGCACTGCTACCTAAAATTAAGCGTTCAGATAATTTAATATGATGGTTAATTTGAAATTGTTTGTGCTCAGTGCTCATGTTATCTAATTGAGACGCAGAGTAGCGACTATAGGGATCTGAGTTAAAATCAGCTTTAGTTAAACCCATATAGGTTTCATCAGAATCTTCATCAGAGTATTTAAGCTTAAACTCAAGCTCTTGATAATAAGTCGCGTTGTTATCACTATGAATTAAGACTTTAGCTAAAATGTCGTTCTTAACAAAACCGGTTTGTGCATCACTATGGTTAATATCTTTAAAACCATCGGCTTGATAACGGAAAACTTCTACCACTGAAGCAACATTTTCACCCGAGCCACCAACATAAGCATGAGCTTTAGCATAACCATCTTGTCCTGCACTTAAGTTAACTTTTCCTGCTAATTTTTCTTCTGGAATTTGACGCGACAACATATTCACCACACCACCTGTGGTGCGTGGGCCATACATTGCGCTTGAAGTACCTTTTAATACTTCAACTTGCTCCATACGACCGGCAGTAGGAAAATAATAAGCAGAAGGTGCTGCATAAGCGGCTGGCGCGGCTAAAACACCATCCTCCATAATGGTTACTTTTTCACTACGATTTTGCCCCGTGCCACGCATCCCTATATTTGGGCGTAAGCCATAGCCATCTTCTTCAAGTACATAAACACCCGGTACCGCGGTCAAGGTACGCATGATATCGGTATAATCAAATTTTTCTAAATCTTCTTTTGATAATCGATGTGCACTACCCGGTACATCGTTAACTGAATCTTCAGCACCAAAAATAGTTAGATGTTCCATGTCATCATTATCACCAGCAACAACTGGCGCAGATAACGCAGATAAAATGGCAACAGCAACAACTGCTGGCTTGAAATACGTGGAAAAATACATGAGATAACCTATAAAGTTGACTTCATTTTTGAATTGGCGCTATTAGAACACCTTAGGTAATGAGAATCAATATCATTTAGATTAATTTTAGCATAAAGATTACGTTTAGTTGATTTAGGTCAAATAAGTGTTATTCGACAGGAATTATTAAACTTAATTTTAATCCTAATCTTCAAACTTAATGACCTGCATAATATCAGCAATCGATGCATTAACTTTATGAACATCAAAGTACTCACCTGCATAGTGTCTACTAGCATTCGCCATATCAGGCCATACTTGTTGGTGTTCAACAAACCAGATCATCTTAATTGCTAACTGTTGGACATTTTTAATGGGTACTAGAAAGCCATTCCTCTTATTGTTATCACTCTCATTATCAAAAATAGTATCCCGACAACCAACGGCATCTGTTGTTAAAATAGGACGACCAACAGCCATAGCTTCCAATACAGTGCGTGGCAACCCTTCATGGTATGAGGGCAAGGTATATATATGACATTGCTCTATAAAAGGCACAACATTAGTGGTTTCCCCTAAATATTCAATCACTTTTTCCGCTTGCCAAGAGGACATTTCCTCTTCACTTATCCTATCGGGTGAGCTATCAAAAGGTCCCAATATTTGACAACGAACTTCTGGATACTTAGCTCTTACCAATTTAGCCGCTTGAACAAACTCTCGAATTCCTTTGTCACCTAATAAACGAGCAATCAGTAAGAATACAGGCACACCTTTGGGTAAGGGTTGTTGTTGAAAGTGTGCTAAGTCGACTCCTGAGCCAAAAACTCTCCTTGCTGATGAAGGCTCAATCAATCCTAAATCAACAAAGGTATTGAGATTTTCTTCGTTTTGAAAAATAACTTTTTCAGCTTTCTTTAATGCCCACTTGTAAAGTGTTTTGACAAGGGTGTTTACCACATTACGAACCAAAGATCCCTTTTCAAACGCGTAACCTAAGCCAGTAATCATGGGGTAAAAACTCGCTTTCCCTATCAAACGATTAGCAATGCCCCCCCAAATAATAGGTTTAATGGTGTAGGCTAAAACTTTGTCTGGTGCTAACTCAATCAGGGCTTTGCGCAATTGATATAAGGTTTGTAAATCAATAACTGGGTTTAAACCATTGCGCTGTACGATGAAACTACGAAAACTCGCACCTAGAGATTCAACTTGCTCAACCACTTCTTTACTCGCCTCTGCAGTCATCACTATCACAGTATGTCCCGCATCAACAAAGCTTTTAATTAAATGCCCTCTAAAGCTAATAATAGATTGAGGATAAGCACCAATAATGACTATTTTCATTTGATAACTACTCTAGATAAATTTGTTAACCTGCTGATTTTATCTTGAATCTTTGATTCAATGTGTTTCTTTCTACTTTTGATAGACTTAATGAATAAGTAAAAACCAAGTAAACCAAGGCAGTCGCTGAACAAGATAAAATTAAGCCAAACCAAGTTTGACTGGCATACTGTGAAAAATAAATAGCAAAGGCAATTGTGCAAAGCATTACTGGTAAGCTCGAAATAATTAATTCTTTGTAGAAGCGCAACATATCAAGCTTAATCACTTTAATTAAGTAGATATTCACTAAAACGAGTTCACCAATAAACAAGGTAAGTGCCGTCCCAATTGAAGCGCCTAACATACCCATTTCCTTCACTAATAAAATGGAAAAAACGATATTAAGTACTGCCGTGAATAATAATAATAAGCTTCTAATTTTATGCTTATTTAAGGCTTGTAAAACAGCATTAGTCGATGTTTGCGCTAAAACAAACATAAAAGGTACCATTGGGATCAGCGCCACCCAATAAGCTAATTCAAACTCGTCACCGACAAATAACTGAATAAACAAACGACCAAAAACCATAAACACTACCAACACATACCCTAGAACAAATAATTGTAAGCGTCCTATTTTAATCATTTCATCGGTCAGTAATTTAACCGAAGTTTTTAATGCCACCATTTTTACAATTTTAGGAGTAAAAATATTTGAAATGGCGCTAGCAAAAGCAATAAAACTAAACACCAATTGACTACCAATATTAAATATCCCTAGAGCTTTAGTATTGGTTAATGTACCAATAATTAACGTATCTACCCGCCAATTAATTTGATTAACAATCACGTTTAGAGCAATAAAAAAAGAATAGGAAAATATTTCTTTTAAAGTGGTTTTATCTGGTTGAGTAAATCTGATTTTCACTGCCAATACTCGACGGACAAATACCACCCGAAACACGGTATGCAAAGCGTTGACCATAGTATCGATCATGATAATAGCAAATACGCCATAGTCTAACTGCAAGGCCACAACCACCAGAAAACAACGTAAGAGAAAAATGAATATCTCCATGCCCTTTTGGAAAGTAAATCGCTCATAAGAACTAATAATGCCGGTAAAACTATTGCCCATCAGCGTGATAGCGATATTGATCAATAATATTGCAAAGGTCGGTTTTAACAGAGCAATTTCAGCTAAAGTTAATGACTGAGAAAAAATAGTAGGAATATAAAACCAAATAATCGCACCAAGTGATAATACCACCAGAGTAATAACAGCATAAATAGCCAGAATGACACCAATAAACTGGGACTCTTTCTCCATTTCATCTTTCGCACGATATGTAGAAATAAAACGGATAGTAGTATTAGCCAACCCCAATTCAAGGATAATTAAATAGCCAGACAGCGCAGTAACTAAGCTATAAACACCATAATGACTAATACCAACGTGATGAATGATAAAAGGAATTAACAGCAAGCCAATGACATTCCTCAAGACTATTGAGCAATACCCCAATACAACACCTAATCGCCTCTCTGACAGTAACATCTGATTTAAGCCTCTTTCCGATAGGTGTTATAGATAATCAAGAGTAAAATAAAGTAACTGCTGTATTTACCCAAGTTTTGTAGGCTAAAACAATACAATAAAAATACCATTAATGGGATGAGTGCCAATCGAAACACTTGATGATTATTTGTTCTGGTTTTTTCAGCTTTAAACGCCGAATAAACATATGTAAAAAGGACCAAACAACCAATAAAGCCGAAGCTAATAAAAATTTCTAAAAAGGTATTATGCGGACCAACCACTTCAGGAAACAAACCTCGTTGTGAAAAATGAAAGTTGTAATACCCTAAATAACCATTAATACCGGCACCAAAAAGCACAAAGTACATAGGTAAGCTCAGAAATAACGCTATATATTCTCGTAAAATGTCACTTCGAGCACCGGTTAATTCAGATAAGTTATCACCACTGAAACGTGAGAATATTGCTAAATTCATATCTACAGCTTGATCAGAAAAAAAGAACACTACCAGAGTTATCAAAACAATGTTTACTGCTAATAATAACCTAAAAGCTATATCCCCCATCGCGCTGCGATAATATAATACAAAGTAGAGTAATAAGCTCAAAATGGAGACCAAGAAAAAACTTCTTGAAACGGTTAATGCACCAAAACTTAGCATTAACATCACCACAAGAAAGCTACTTTTAGGGATTTTTACTCGCGGAATAGTAGGTAAATAAAAATACATAACCAACAAACAATATAAACCAAAATTATTTGGATCTCCTGCCGCGCCAGCAAAACGAGCTATGGCATTGACATGATAAAGCTCTACCGGGAAGAAAAACTTATGCAAAACACCATAACCGGTAGAGACAATCACGCCAAGAAGTAGAGCAAACCTTAACTGTTTAAACTCAATGTATTTATTTCGGTCAAAAATCAATAAAGAAGCAAAAACAAACAACAATAACCATCGTACCGTTTGAGTAGATACCATCACAGGGTTGTACACCATGTGCAGTAATTCATAAATAACTACCAATAAGGTAATCATCATACCTGCCCGATAAAAACTGGTTTGGAATAATTGAGTTAACAAATACCGACCAAACATCGCTAAAAAGATCAAGGTAGCTAAAGACATAGAAATGTAAGGTGTTTGGGTGAAAACATCTAAACAAGGTAGTAAAAATACAGCAAATTGAATGCTACGACCAAAGGGGAGTAGCGCAGCTATCACTAAGCCCATTAGTAATATTATCAATAAAAGTATAGGAAGATTAGTAACGCCATATAGCAACAATAAGCTGGTAGAAAGTAGTAATTCCGGTGAAAACTTTTTACTGAGCAAAAGCATTAACGTTTTCCAGCAGTATAAATCGTCATTAATTGCGCTAAAACAGTTTTTGTGGAAAATCCCTTAGTCGCAAAAGCCTGTTCAATAATATTTTTATCAATAAGTTTTTTAGCTGAGTTATTTAGTAAAGGCAACCAAGTAATAGGCTCTTGTAATGATAAGAAATTCATTAAGCCAAGCTCCATATCTGTTTCTTTTGCGATGGTATCGGCAATAAAACAAGGTAATGAAGAAGCTTGTGCTTCTAATAATGCGACCGACACCCCCTCAAATAAAGAAGGCATAATAAACGCAGATGCTGTTTGTAATAATTGGGCAATATCGGTATTCGCAGGTAACAAAGTAACAAAATCAGTAACATTCAGCTCATGAACCTGTTGTGCTATATCACTTTTAAGTGGCCCGTCGCCAATCAAAACAAAGTGAATTTCAGCAGATAACTCTTTATGAGCAGCTAATTGAAGAATGAAGGCATGATTCTTTACTATTGAAAATCGGCCAATATGGAAAACCAATTTTTTGTCTCTAGGAAGGTTGTACTTTTCAGCAACTTTAAATTCACTTTCCTTTTTAGTAAAAGTAAATTTATCCACTGAAATAGCATTATTTAAGACAGTGAAATTTGAGTTTCCATATAAAAATTTCCCTGCTTCCTTTCCACATGCAATATGAACATTACTTTGTGACTTCGCCAACCATTTTAATAAACCAAAAATAGGCTTGAGCCAAACACTTTCAACACCACTGGTATGAGAATGACATACCCGAACCGCTACTCTCGTTGTTCGAGCCAAGAGTAGCAACAGGCCATTTTTAAAACTATTATGCACATGTACTGCATCATACTGCTGTACAGCAAAAATTCTACGAATTGATTGAATGTAAACTAAAGGCTTTTGTCGCAAAGTTGGAATAAGGTAAATCTTACCCCCCAATTGTTCAATCTCAGCTCGTAATATACCTTCATTAAAAGTGATAAAATCAAACTGGTAATGTTCATGATCTAAATTGCGATACCAATTCATTACCACTGAAGAAATACCTCCCATCTCAAGACTGGGTATAACTTGCAATACTCTTAACTTTTTAGAACTAACCTTCTGAATAATCCGGTTACTTTTTTCTATCACATAATTATTTGAGGGGTTCATGAATATGCCTGAAGATAAGTGGCTCTGGTAGAAGAAAGTGTATAGCCTTCTCGCTCAAATAATTGGTCAATTTCAACCTTGTTTGGAACTACTAATTTATTCAACCTCAATAGCGCATCGACCCAGTCATTTATTTCTGCAGACAAAGCATGATACTCACATAGCCCTGCTCCAATATCAGCTTCATGCGGAATGCCCGATGACAACAAACAAGGCAATCCCGCCGCTTGGGCCTCAAGTGCAGAAACTCCTAATCCCTCACTCAATGATGGCATCAACATCACATCAAAGAGTGCCAGTAACTGCGGCACATCACTGCGTTTACCCCAGAAACGAACCTGTGCAGTTAAACCTGCTTGCTTTACTTGTTGCTCAATTTCTCCTCGTAAATCACCGTCGCCAATCAAATGTAAGCAACATCGATGGCCTTGTCTTTGTAACGACGATAATAAATTGATCATGAAGTTATGATTTTTAATCGCATAAAAGCGAGCCACCGCAACAATATTAATCACATTTGGCTGTATATTATACTTATGCTTATCTTCACCAATGCTATCAGCCTGTTGGTGACGAATGTTACTGAAATTAAAGGCATTAGGAACTACGTTAAAGTTTTTAAGGACTCTTTTGCCATATAAAAACTCACCTGCATCTTGAGAGATAGCCAAGCGAGAAGTCGCAAAATTATTGGCTAAAAGTCGACCAGTGAAAAATAACATCTTAGTGATTAAACGCTCATCACCCGTCGATTTATTTCGAGCATGAGTCACACGCTTTTTAATACCGGCAAGAAAAGCGACAAAAACACATAAACCAGAGTAATAAGAAGTATGAGCATGAATAGCATCGTAATCATTCTGCTTTTTGAGCAATGTGTATAACGCTCTCAAATTTCTCAACAAGCCGTTTCTAGGGTTAGCAATCACATGGATAGTACCTCCGCTACTCAATACTTCATCAGTAAAGTAACAATGCTCATTTGTCATAATAACAAAGTCATTAATAACAAGGTCTTCATTCTGAGTACGGTAAATATCCATTATACGACTTTCTGCTCCACCTAAATTTAAGTTAGCAAAAAGGTGTAATACTTTAATGGGCTTAGTCATGGTAATTATGACTCTTGGGCTTTATTTATTTCTTTGGCTGGAATACCAACAACAGTAGCATTAGCAGGCACATCAGTTAACACCACAGAGTTTGCCCCTACTCGAGCATTATCCCCAATAGCAACAGGTCCTAAAATAACTGCGCCAGCACCAATAAAAACATTTTTACCAATTTGCGGAATACCGTTTTCAGCTTCACTTTTTCCGTTACCGCCAATAGTAACGTTTTGATAAATAACCGTGCCATCACCTATTTTTGCAAACTTATGGATCACTACGCCTAAACCATTATGAAAAAAGCCAACGTTTTTGCCAATATCCGCGGTATATTTCACATCACAAGCAAAGATAATACGAATTAAGTGATGAATTAACTTCGGAAGAACAGGAATTTTCTTTAGGTATAAATATCGAGACAAATAATACCAACGAACAACGGCATGCATAAGGCGACTCTAAGATTAATAATTTTTTATTGTTGTATTGAGCAATGTACTCTGGTTATATAGGAAAATAAAGCTAAACCCCAATAATAAAGGCTTATAACAGTTTGATTAAACGTTTATTTGATATCTTCATTTCAGCTCTTGCGCTCCTTATTCTTCTCCCAGTTATTTTTGTTGTCAGCCGAAAGGTCGCCAAAAACCTTGGCAAGCCTGTGCTATTTAGACAAGAGCGTCCCGGCTTACACGGTAAAATATTCAACATGCTAAAGTTTCGTTCAATGCGCGATGCTTGTGATGAAAATGGTAATGAGTTGCCTGATAATGAAAGGCTAACTCCTTTTGGCGATAAGCTTCGCAAAACCAGTTTAGATGAACTTCCCGGCTTATGGTGTGTATTAAAAGGCGAAATGAGTTTAGTGGGCCCTCGACCATTACTGGTTGAATATTTACCATTGTACTCTCAAGAGCAAGCTCGACGACATAACGTAAAACCGGGCATTACGGGCTGGGCACAAGTTAATGGCCGTAATGCAATTAGCTGGCAACAAAAGTTTGAGCTTGATATTTGGTATGTAGATAATCAAAGTTTTTGGTTAGATTTAAAAATACTCATTCTCACCATTAAAAAAGTTTTTGTTCAAGCAGATATAAGCGCCGATGGAGAAGTTACTATGAGTAAGTTTACCGGTTCAGAAAAGTAACAGCAGTTGTTGTAAAAAGTAATAAAGGAAAAACTATGAAAAATTTAGCCATATTAGGTGCAGGCGGGCATGGAAAAGTTGCAGCAGATATTGCCGAGCAACTAGGTTGGAATGTTCATTTTTTTGATGCTGCCTATCCAGAAATAGCACATTGTGGTCATTGGGATGTGGTAGGTGATGAAACCAGTTTAGTTGAACATGCCAATAAGTATGGTGCAGTTTTTATCGCTATTGGCAATAATTTCATAAGAGAAACAAAGCAAAAGCAGTTTAAAACTTTAGGCCTAAATATCACCTCACTTATTTCACCTTATGCGATATTAAGCGATCATGTTGAAATTGGCGATGGTGTATTAATTGTTGGCAATGCTTGCATTAACATCGATTCAACCATTGCTGATGGCGTTATTATCAATACTGGTGCCAATATTGACCATGACAATCGCATTGGTGCATTTACCCATATTTCTCCTGGAGTGAACTTAGCGGGTGAAACAACAATCGGTCAACGTTGCTGGATAGGTATTGGCTCGTCAGTGATTCATCAAATATCCATTGCAAATGATGTTATGGTCGGTGCTGGGGCAGTGATCATTAATGATGTCCCTTCAAATGTTACCTTAGTCGGCTGCCCTGCCCGTATTGTGAGTAAAAACAAATGTTAAATACAAAGTTCTCTCCATGGCCAAGTTTTAGTGAAGAAGAAGTTGAGGCTGTTTCTCAAGTATTACGCTCTAATAAAGTTAATTATTGGACTGGACAACAGGGTCGTGAGTTTGAAAAAGAATTCGCTACTTACACTGATTGTAAGTATGCGATTGCTGTTGCCAATGGCACACTAGCTCTAGATTTAGCCTTGCAAAGTTTATCATTGCAACAAGGCGATGAAGTTATTGTTACCTCGCGTACTTTCATCGCATCAATTAGTAGTATTGTAAATGCAGGTGCAACGCCTATTTTTGCTGATGTAGAGCTTGATTCACAAAATATTAGTGCTCGTACCATCAATCAAGTTCTCAGCACAAAAACTAAAGCCATTATTTGTGTACATTTAGCTGGTTGGCCATGTGAAATGGACGACATTATGACGTTAGCCAATGAACATCAATTATATGTGATTGAAGATTGTGCCCAGGCACACGGTGCCAAATATAAAGGTCGTTCTGTGGGCAGCATTGGTCATATCGGTGCTTGGTCATTTTGCCAAGACAAAATCATGACTACAGGTGGCGAAGGTGGCATGTTAACCACCAATGATGAAAACATTTGGCGCAGTGCATGGGCATTCAAAGATCATGGGAAGTCATATGCCGCTGTTTATGAAAAAGAGCATCCTCCCGGTTATCGTTGGTTGCACGAATCTTTTGGCACAAATTGGCGATTAACTGAAATGCAATCAGCCATTGGACGCATACAAGTTAAACGTATGCATCTATGGCAAAAAACTCGACATCAATACGCTCTGCAAATATTCAATGCTTGTTGTGAGTATGATTTTATTGAAGTACCTAAAGTACCTAATTATATCGATCACGCTTTTTATAAATGTTATGTCTTTTTCAAGCCTGAAAAACTGAACAATGAATGGACTCGAGATAAAATTATTCAAGCATTCTCAGCTCAAGGCATCCCTTGCTTCTCAGGCAGTTGTTCTGAGGTTTATCTGGAAAAAGCTTTTAATGATAAATCATATAAGCCAACAAAATCATTAATTAGCGCTAAACAACTTGGTGAAACAAGTTTAATGTTTTTAGTACACCCAACATTAAATGCTGAAGAAGTGGAGCAAACTTGCCAAGCTATTAAGCAAGTTTTTTCAGTTATTTCAAGAGAAGTAGCAGACATAGAAAAATAAAATGGTAAGATGAGTTAACAAAATGTAAACGTAACAAAATATTACTGACTTTTACCAACAAGGAAATAAGTGATTAAAGTCAGGCTTATGAGTAAGAAGGCTTACTAAAATGATCAGAAAAATTGATTTAATTCCCAGCTCAGTTAAATTATTACTGGTTTTATCATACGATTTACTTGCCCTAGGTTTTGCCTTCTTTTTAGCATACTTTGTTCGTTTAGGTGCCTCAAATATTGTTGTTTCCCAAGCAGAAATATCCGTTTTTGTTACCGTCACCTTAACAACCATGTTGCTATTTTATTTTTCTGGTACTTACCGATCAGTTATCCGTTATTTTAATGCAAAATCCACCCTAAAAGTTATTGGTTTACTCTTCATTTCTGCCTCTATTTTTTATCTTGCTGGTAATTTTTACGACGCTTTTGTTCCTCGTTCTGTTCCGATTTTATTTTTTACCATTTCAGCTGTTTTTATTGCTGGAGCTCGATCCGCTTTTGGCATTATTACAGGTAATAAATTATTTGATGAGCGAGAAGGTGTTGTTATCTATGGTGCGAGTAATACCGGACGACAACTTGCCAATAGCTTAACATTAGGCAAACAATATCAACCATTAGCTTTTATCGATGAAAAAAGTCGTTATCACGGCCGTGAAGTTGTCGGTATCAAAATATACTCTCCAAAACAAATAGCTAAATTAATCAAACGCTACGGACAGTTTAAAGTTTTGATTGCGATATCGAATGTCAGCCAAACTCGCATGAAAGAAATAGTCTCAACCATTGAGCCTTATGCCCTTGAGCTCTTAGCTATCCCCAATATGTCAGATATTGTGTCCGGCAAGAGAAAAATTGACCAATTACGTGAAGTTTCCGTTGATGAGTTATTGGGTCGAGAGCCAGTAGAACCAATACCTGAGCTATTGAGAGATAACATTATTGATAAAGTTGTGATGGTATCAGGTGCAGGCGGCTCTATCGGTAAAGAACTATGTCGACAAATCATTCACCAGAAACCAAGTAAATTGGTTTTACTCGATGTCAGTGAAGCTCTTCTTTATGAAATTAACCAAGAGCTAACGGTTTATCTTAAAGAAATAAACAGTGATATTCCTTTGGTTGCACTGATCGGTAATGTGCAAAATGGCATGTTGATGACATCTATCTTTCATACCGAAAAAGTAAAAACCATCTATCATGCTGCAGCCTATAAACATGTACCTTTAGTGGAAAACAATATTATCGCGGGCATATCAAATAATGTATTAGGTACTTATGAAATTGCTCAAGCAGCGATTTATTGTGATGTTGAAACTTTTGTTTTAATTTCAACCGATAAAGCGGTCAGACCCACCAATGTTATGGGAGCAACCAAGCGCTTAGCCGAATTGGTACTACAAGCTCTTGCGCCGCGCGATCATAGTACACGTTTTGTTATGGTGCGTTTTGGCAATGTTTTAGGCTCTTCTGGCTCAGTTGTTCCCTTGTTTAAGCGACAAATTCGCGCTGGCGGACCTATCACAGTTACCCATCCTGACATTATTCGTTATTTCATGACCATTCCTGAAGCAGCCCAGTTAGTGATCCAAGCAGGTGCGATGGGAAAAGGCGGTGATGTTTTTGTTCTTGATATGGGAAAACCGGTAAAAATTGTCGATCTTGCACATAAAATGACGCATTTAATGGGTTTTACCGTTAAAGATGAACATAACCCTGAGGGCGATATTGAAATCAATTTCAGCGGTTTACGCCCCGGTGAAAAACTGTATGAAGAGTTATTAATAGACGATCATGCACAAAAAACTAACCATCAACGCATATTAACTGCTAATGAGCGTTCATTATGCTGGCCCGATGTTAACCTGATTTTAAATGATATTAATGATGCGATGTGTGCTGAAGATACCGAGCGCTTACGACAGATTTTAATAGATGCTCCATTAGAATATCAACCAAACGACATCAGCGATACAACCACTGAAACAAAACCAGAAGAAACTTCGCCACTAGGTCAATTAGATGATGAAATAGCAGATATCAGTAATTTCTAACCGCTCTTACGGTTTTTCTTTCACCAGCAACAACCACGCATTAACATAATCAGGTAAATGTTTATTTGCTTGATAATAGTCTTTCCAGCCACGATAACTGCCTTTCAACCAATCCAGCTGAAATAAGTTGTTATCAAACGCACCGCCTTGATCTGCCAAAATACCTAATTGATTCTCTTGTTGCTCAGCTTTATTATTTTGAAAATTAACCAAAAAAAGCTTACCTAAACCTAAATCCGCAACATTTCCGGCAAAAGACACATTGGGAATAAGCGCTATTTTACTGCTTAATGTTTTTCCATACCCCATAATGCTCGACACTTCCGAAAAATACCAATAACGTGATTGTTCGCGTTTACCAAGGGTGTAATCATAAGCAATATCATTATTTCGATGCACGTTAAAGTATCTACGTTTACCGTTGAGTTCAACAACACCAGTCCCTTGCAATAACACATCGTGCAAAGCTTCCTCAGTTAACCAAATAAGAGGTTTAGCTAATTTTTTGGTTAATAAAATCCCTTGAATCACTTCTTGACGAGTATAGCGAAAACGCGTCAATTTCTGCTTAGATAACTCTGCTTGCTCAAGTGTTAGATCTACTTCATCAAAAGGTAAGCTATATAAAGCCTGATCATATTTGTCTGTCTTCACTGAACTAGCATCCAACAGTTTAGTGTAATACTTAGTCAGGAATATCTTATCTTCAGGAATATTGTTCAATAAGCGTTTTTTTACTTTATTACTACTATTTCTAGCCCATATATTCGCTTGCTTTTTATCGGGTAACCAACGGTAGAATTCAAACTTGTCTAGCAAAAATTCATTGTTATTTAACCTATTTTTATCTTCATTCGCCACTCGACATAAATACGCTAAAGTCTCTTTTACTCGTTTGAGCGTTATTTGGGGCGGTAATTTTTTTCCTTGATGAACTGCAAAGCTATCATCAGAAAAGTGAGTTAGATATTGCTTAGTATTGCTTGCTACTTGGCATAATTGCCCCGCATCAACATTTGTGAAAGCAGTAATCTTTGGATGTTTATCTAAAACAAACTGAGCATTGATAGAAAAAGAAATCAGAAAAACAACCACAATAACGAAGATATTTATACGCATAATTAAGATGATAATAAGCAAAAGAGTTAAAGGTGACTATATCATATCTGTTGTCACTCCCATTTAATAAGTCTATTCATCTGAGAATTCAAACCAATTAACGAAAATGAGTTAACAACTACAAAAGTTTAAGATATAAGTTATTATTAATTGAAAGTATTTTAACTAAAATCAGTTCTCATTTTGTTACCGTTTAAATCGGTGATTTATACTATCATTAAGATACAATGTAACTAGAATGAAAACGCTGCTCTATACCGAACGGAATTATATGAAAAAATTATTGCAACTTGGCACTATTTCCCTTTTCCTCCCATTACTTTTTATTAACGCTACCTTTGCACAACAAGGTCCTGCCGCTAATGTAAATGTGACTGAAGTGGAACAGAAAACACTTTCTCCAGTTGCTTGGGTTTCTGGCTCAGTTGTCAGTAGAAACAACTCAAACATTGCCGCCGAAGTTTCTGGTCGCCTGATACAGTTAGTGGATTTAGGCACTAGAGTTAAAAAAGGTCAAATCATTGCCAAGCTCGATGATAGATCAATAAAACTCCAATTGCGTGAAGAACAGGCAAATGTTGATAACAGTCAAGCAAAGCTCTCATTTGAAAATGCAGAAGTTAAAAGAAAAAATATATTGGTGAAGAAGAAGTTGATAGCTACTACCGACTTAGAAGAAACTATTGCCAATCGCAATATCGCTAAGGCTCAATTAGCAGCAGCACAAGCTCGTTTAGCACTAGCACAGCAAGACTTGACTTATAGTCAATTAAAAGCACCTTTTGATGGCATAGTTACCCAGCGCTTAAGTAATCAGGGTGAATATATTAATAACGGCACTGCCATTGTGATGTTAGTTGAAACCGCCAATTTAGAAGCGTCATTATTTGCACCGTTAACCGCATATCAATATTTAACACCAAATCAAAGCCTAGCTATTCGCTCTCCATTTGGTGATAATTTTGCACCAATAAAAGCAATCATACCTGTTGCCGATGCGCGCTCACATTTAATGGAAGTTAGACTCGATATGTCTAAACTCAATTGGCCGATTGGCTTAAGCATTAAGGCCGCTGTTGCAACAGGTGCAAGCAAACAAGTTTTAGCCATTCCTCGCGATGCTCTAGTTTTACGTAGAAATGCCATCTCTATTTTTAGAATTGATCAAGAAAACATAGCTCAACAAGTAGAAGTGAGTATTGGTATCAGTGAAGGGGAATGGGTTGAAGTGATAGGGGACATTAAAGCTGGTGATCAAATCGTTGTTCGTGGCGCAGAAAGGTTACGTGCAGGACAAAAAGTAGCAATAAAAACCAATAACCTTTCTTTAATTTCGGGTAAATAATGTCTTTAACTTCTGCCTCACTAAAAAACCCAACCGCTGTTGTTGTCGCGGTATTATTGATTGCACTGTTTGGCGCCATCAGCTTATTTAAATTACCTATTCAATTAACACCAGATATTAGCCAACCTCAAATTGTTATTTCTACCAATTGGCGCGCAGCGGCACCTGAAGAAATTGAAGCTGAAATTATTGAGCGCCAAGAAGATGTACTCAAAGGATTACAAAACCTTGAGCTACTTGAATCAAACTCAAGCCAAGGTAGTGGTAGCATCACACTAAGATATAAAACAGGTGTGAATTTAGAGCGCGCATTAATCGATGTAATGAATGCCCTTAATCAAGTACCAAACTATCCACCTGATGCGACAGAGCCTATTATTGCTGTAGGCGGTTCAAGTACCTTTACCGCTATTGCTTGGTTTGCCTTAAAACCCAATGAAGGCAATGATCGTGACATAGTTAGCTACCAAGACTTCGTTGAAGAAATTATTCAAACTCGATTAGAGCGAGTGGAAGGTGTTTCTCAAGTCAATGCTTTTGGTGGTTTACCTTCAGAGTTGCGTATTACTTTTGACCCTTATAAAGCTGCAACATTAGGCTTAAATATTCCTAAAATTGCCAGCACCTTAACCAATAACAATGATACATCGGGCGGCTTCAATGAGATTGGCCGGAGAAAATATACCATTCGTTTTTCAGGAAAATACGGTGTTGAACAATTAGAAAACATGATATTAGAGTGGCGGGATGGTCAACCTATATTGCTCAAGGATGTCGCTAAAGTAGAACTCACCTTGAGTGATAGAACGGGTATTATCACCTTAGATGGTACACCTGCGATAGCAATGAATGCGCAAGTAGAGCAAGGTGTTAATGTTATTCAAGTGATGGAAGGCATTAAAACTGCCATGGCTGAACTTAATGAAGGACCATTAAAACGCGCAAATTTACATATGATCCAAATGTATGATGAAACTGAATACATTGGTCGCTCTATGAGCTTAGTAAAGAACAATCTATTAATAGGGATTTTCCTCGCTATTATTGTTTTATGGTGGTTTTTACGTAAATTCAGAGCAACATTAATTGTTGCCTTATCCATCCCCATTTCTTTAGTCGTTACACTGGTTGTTATGTACAGTGTAGGTCGCACATTGAATATTATTTCAATGGCAGGTTTAGCCTTTGCTGTCGGTATGGTGCTAGATGCAGCCATCGTAGTATTAGAGAATATTGTTCGTTTAAGAGAAAAAGGTACAAAATCAGAAGAAGCCTCCCTAAAAGGTGCTTCACAAGTTTGGGGGGCATTGCTTGCTTCAACTGCAACCACGGTAGCTATATTCTTACCAATAGCTTTTTTAGAAGAAGTTTCAGGTCAACTTTTTGCCGATTTAGCCATTACCATTGCAGTGGCTATTATCGCCTCATTACTAATCGCTGTAACTGTATTGCCAACCGCCGCACGTCGATTATTGAAAGATGTTTCCAGTGTAGATCCTCATGAGCATTGGTGGTTAAATATCACCAATGGTGTCATGCGTATCACCTCAACACCACAAAAACGTATCAGCTGGATAGTTGGCTTAATGCTATTTTCTTTACTCGGTAGTTATTTAATGTTCCCTAAAATTGATTATCTACCTAAGGGGAATCAAAACTCTTTCAACGCTTTTGTTATGCCTCCTCCAGGGCAAAGCTACCTTGCAGCTCGGATTGAAATGAGTGATGAAATAAATCGTCGTTTAATGCCTTATTTAACCGGTGAGAAACAACCAAAAATTGATCATAGTTGGTTAGGTTTTTTTGGTAACTTTGGTTTTATGGGTGGACGTGCAGAAGATGCCGATCATATTAAAGACATAGTAAATGTCATTAATAGAGAAATACTTGCTGGCTTTCCAGATACCATGGCTTTTGCTTCTCAAGCACAACTGTTTGGTAATTTAGGCGGTGGTCGACGCATCGACATTGATATTCAAGGCAATGAAGTTGATGAATTATTACAAGCAGCTCGTGTTGGTTATGGTGCTGTAAGTCAAGCACTTGCTGGTTCTCAAATTAGACCAACACCGGGTTTAACATTAGCAGAGCCAGAGTTGCGTTTGATTCCAGATGAACGCCGTGTCGCTGAAGCAGGCTGGAACAGACAACAAGTTTCATCAATCTCCCGTGCTTTAGGTACAGGACTTTATGTTGGGGATTTCTTTAATGGTCAAAAGCGATTAAATGTTTTCTTACGCTCTACTGATTGGGAATCTCCTGAAGAACTTGCTGCCATACCTCTTTATACTCCTCAAGCAGGCATCCAACCTGTAGGTGAATTGGTTGATATTGTAAGAACAGCAGGACCAAGCTCAATCAGACGAGTTGATAGAAAGCGTACCATCACTTTACAAGTCACTCCACCAGATAATTTGAGCTTAGAAGAAGCAATCAACATTATAAAAGAAAAAGCAGAGCCCGCTATTTTAGCTCAACTACCTGAAACGGGAGCTATTACCTACCGTGGTTCAGCAGAGGCCTTAACTGAAGCTTTGACTAATATGAGCCAAAGCTTCCTACTGGCATTAGCTATTCTTTTCTTGTTAATGGCAGCGTTATTCCGTTCATTCAAAGATAGTTTATTAGTGGTATTAACCATCCCTCTGGCTACGGTTGGTGGTATTGCGGTATTACAATTAACTAACTTAGTCATTTTTCAGCCGCTTGATCTATTGACCATGATTGGCTTTGTCATCTTGTTAGGCTTAGTGGTTAATAATGCGATTTTATTAGTTTATCAAACGCGAACGGGAGAAAGTGAAGGACTAAGCCGCCATGATGCTGTAGAACAAGCGGTCAAACTAAGACTTCGCCCAATTCTCATGAGCACACTCACCAGTATTTGCGGCATGATGCCATTGTTATTAATTCCGGGTGCAGGTGCAGAACTTTATCGAGGTATTGCTGCAGTTATTGTTGGTGGTATGAGTGTAAGTACAATTTTTACCTTGATTTTCCTACCAAGTTTATTGCAAATGGGTAAAGAAAAAGCACTAAATATGGCTACAGCTAACAGCTAAAAATTTAAACCAGAGGAGTTATTTATTCCTCTGGTTTTTCATATCATTGCTGTGGAGGACTTATCCAATAACGTGAATCATGAGTATTTGTTTTCTTAGATAAGAACGGATTATTCAGTATGATGTAATTGACATTCTTCCAATGTTCAAGTGGAAACAAATGCTTAGTACTTTGATGATTTTGAATGTATTCATCAAAACTTCCATCATCAATTGCTTTCTCAAGTCCAGACTTTATTAAATTGGTTAATCGTTGGTTTTTTGGTGAAGCAAAAAAATACATTGGAAAAGGATAGTACAAGATAGTTTTCTGAAATAGCCGTAAATCGGGCATCTCATTTTGACGAGCAGTTAATTCGGCTAAAGCTTCATTAATCCCCCGAGGAAAAGCATCGCAACGCTTGATATAGGTTTGGCGGAACATACTTTCATAAACGGGATTAGACAAAACCAATAAGCCCGCAGACAACATTATATCGGTATCAGGCCAGTGACTTCCTTGGCATAAAACCAGTTTTTTCAAATCATCAAGCTGCTGTACATTAGCTAGCTTTTCTTCATTATCTTTATGCGTTAAAAAAACTCGATACCCTAGTAATCCTTTAACTAAGGGAATATCTATAACCCCCAACTCTCCTTCCCGTGAAGCATCACTGCCAGCCCAATAAACATCAAATAGCCGTCCTTGCTTTAATTCTGATAGCGCCCGCCCTTGCACCATATAAGGGGAATATTCTATCTTCACAGTAAGGTTGTGCTTTTCAAACGCTAAAACAATTAAGCCTTTAAAATAATCATGACTAGCATCAAATGCCGATTGAGGACCTCGTATGCGAATCGTTTCAACGGCATAAAGGGAAGGAAGTATAAAGAGAAGTATTAAAAATAGAGAGCCGTGCATCAGCATGCCATTCTCCAATCAACGATCATTCAAGTGTAGTTGTAATGAATGAAGTTACACCTAAAGTTACTGCATATTTAATAACATTTCGACAATTTCAATTTCTGCTTCAGTTTGCACATGATCAGCAGCAACAATCATAGTTGTCAGCAACTCTAACTGTTCCGTGGTGATTTGATTATTTAAAATATTCGAGATTTCTTGCAGCAAGACCACCGTAGATTTGTCAGCAATAGCTGCTCGCACTTTAGCAACTGACTGCTGATAATACATATCTTTAGAGCCGGCATCACTCCAAGGTAAGATATCAATCACTTCTTGAGTATGAAGTTGCTCAGACATAGAGACCCTATTATCACAGCGCATAATCAAAACATGTAAATCAATTACTGATTTTGATGCTTGAGTAGAAATACTTTTTAAAAATGAAAATTCTAAAGCAATGTTCATAAAACACTCTAAATGATTAATAGAAAAGAATATTAGCGTAATGTAACAACTATAAACTAGCTTAACACTAAATTAAACTAAAGCCCCCCACAGAGCTTTAGTTTAATTATGAAACAAACTTATTCTATGTTTTGGATCTCTAAAATAAGCTTAAATTAAAACTTCACAATTTATTAATCAGTTACTTGCAACAGACGTTCCCCCGATCTGCCATGTAACGTGATTTTTAATTCCTTTTTTCACTTTGCTCCTTAAATTCATTTTTAGAGAAGCACTTGTGAAAAATTACAGTAAATCAGACATCATAAATTTGGTTAAGACGGGTAAGAAAAAAAACATCCGCGTCTATCAATCACTATACCTCGAAATTCGCTCTCAAGGCAACGCTAGTTGGATCTATCGATATCAGCTCAACAATCACCGTACTCAAATGGTCATTGGCGTCTATAGCGATACGAATCCGGATCTGATGGATTACGACAAGGCCATGAAACAAGCTATCGACTATAACGCCATGGTCTTAAACGGTGATAACCCAAAGCTTGATAAAGCACGCAAAAAATATCACGACATTGAAACCGTTAATGATCTTGCGGATTTATTCATTGAGCAGAAAAGAAAGCATATAAAAACTATCTATCCCTTAACAAGAATTTATAGCAATGAAATTCAGCCCTATGTTGGTCACTTATTGCTTAAGAAAGTACACCCCTTCGATATCTTCGAACTCGTCCAAAAAGTAGTGAATTCCGGTCGCCCCTCGGTGGCGACACAG
>Ga0209292_1001366_pt1 | contig 29886 bp, 27 predicted proteins | sample GOMGulsemesocosm_2_FD_184634 | JGI IMG/M metagenome (GOLD analysis project Ga0209292, IMG submission 184634) | Methane-oxidizing microbial communities from mesocosms in the Gulf of Mexico - GOM9C Gulf of Mexico (SPAdes) (version 2) | ecosystem: Environmental > Aquatic > Marine > Cold seeps... | reverse complement strand
CATCTTCGAATACATTGAAGTGTTTTATAATCGGTTACGTCGACATTCAGCATTGGGGTATATTAGCCCTGCTGAATTTGAGCGCAGAAGCGCATAACGGTGTCCATTTTTTGTGGGTAACACCAGTGACTTCAATGATAATTATCTACGAATTGTCTAATGATGCAGAAACAATCGCTTCATTACAAAAGGCATCACTAAGCTGGGGGAGGTTTGGCTTAAGAAATACACATGGTTTGGTAGGTAGTCAAACATGGTATGAAGCAATTAAGAATAAAACACTCCCTAAAATAACTCTAAGTGGTGTCATAGATGGGGTTAACCTAGGGCAGTATTATCAGGGGCCAGCGAACTTTACAATGAGATTATCAAATGGAGAAACATATGGACACGACTGTATGATCGATGTCGATATTGCAAAGAAGGAGTTTTTAGCTGGCAGACTTTGTGAAGTTGATATTGTATTTCAAAAAGTAAAATTCCGTATGGATATTTTTGGAACGGAAAAAGTCCCTGTATTGCTTCAAATCAGGCTTGGTGACATCACCTAACAAGAGCTTTAAACGGAACAAAAACAGTTGGTTAGGTTCCGCTTCGCTCCACATTATAACCAACTATTTTAGTCCGCTTAAGCGGGCGTTATATGCTCCTTGCAGTATTGGCGGGTTACATTCTAAATAATTAAGTTGTTCATTTTGGAGAGATACGATTGTGAAATTAAGGGCGTTATATGATTCATTCTGAGTACTTACGTTTTTTACAGACTCTTAATACAGATGCGATTTCTGAAGATGAACGTAAGGTTGCCAATCTTGTTTTAGAAAACTTAGATGTTTTGGTTCCCCTAGGTACGCATCAAGCTCAGCGCCTTAAAGCTGTAGTACCGCTCGCCCAAGCGGGTTGGGATAATTTGGAATCTGTGATTAAACCGCCACCTGATGATTTATCTATTCATAAATCTCAAATAACTCAGCTAAAAAGTTTAAAAGTAGGTCCATTTCGCGGATTCTCTAGGGAAGAGACTTTTGATTTAACCAGTAACCTAGTTCTCATTTACGGGCCAAATGGGACAGGTAAATCAAGCTTTTGTGAAGCCCTTGAATACTCACTTTTAGGAAACGTTGCAGAAGCAGAAAGTAAGCGTTTTCGTGATCAGCAAAGATATTTCAAAAATGCTCATGTAGGTAGATTTAGTCAACCTGTGCTTTCGGGACTAACAGATCAAGGTGAAGAAATTGCCGTTACTGCTGATGATGCGCTTTATAGATTTTGTTTTGTTGAAAAGAACAGGATTGATAACTTTTCACGAATTGCAGCCCAAGCCCCTGCAAAACAAACTGAGTTAATTTCAACGTTATTTGGTTTGGATTCCTTTAGTGATTTCGTTAGAAAATTTACCGCTGAAATTGATCCTAAGTATATTGATCTCACAGGCCAGAAAGCGACACTATTGGCTCAAAAGCGGCAAGCGCTTGAGGGGGCTAAGCAGCAAATAGCAATACATAATGCTGAGCTAGTAAAAATCAATACTGATGAACAAGTTTTAGCTAGTAATTACCGAGAAGGTATAGACTTTAGCCAATTGGTGCTTGAAGTACATGGTAATAGTGAAATTGTTGGTTCAATTTCAAGAATAGAGTCCGAAGTACAGCAACCTATAACTATTAAGTCTTCTTTGAGTCTGGCTACATTAGATGAGTTAGGTAGAAATATAGCGAGTCATCTTAATGAGCATATTGCATTACAACAAGAGTTAGCAGGTGCAAGTCAGCAAATATCATTCAAGAATCTGTACAATGCTGTAATACAAGTGCAAAAGAGTAGTCCCAATAACTGCCCTGCTTGTAAAACCCCACTGGAACAAGTCGTAGTAAATCCGTTTACTCATTCTAGTGAAGAGATGCAAAAGCTACAGCATTTGGCTGTTCAGCAAAGTAAACTTCAGCTTGTAGAGCAAAAAGTAAATCAGGAGTTACTTTCTCTTGCTCAAATAATAAGTACTTGTTTTAGCCGATTTTCTCCGAATGTACTTACTCAGTATCAAGTTTCACCAAGTATTCAGGAAAACACTGAATGGTGGAATAGTTTACAACAGCCAATGCCAGATGGCTTTACTGCTTGGCAACATCTACATTCGCAAGTCAAACAGCTTGAGGATGCAGATAAGGGAATTGATCAAGCTGTTCAATTACGCGCAGAAAAACAAGCGGAGCTAAACCGACTACGTGATTTATCACGAAATATTACTCTTCTTATAACGCGTAGACAAACAGCTGATCAATCACTTTTAAATGCTCAACAAATAATTAATCGCTTTGATATTGAAAATGCTCCGTTAATAGCTGGTGCTCAAGCGGAAATTCCGAATATCCGAAGAAATCAATCTATATCGGTAGCTTATAGGAAATTCGTTGTATTATTAAATACTTACAAAAATAAACTTCCTGAACTACTAGTTGCTGATTTAAGAGAACAAGTTGTCGAGCTGTATAATTCATTTAATCGCAATGATTTACCATCAGAACTTCTGGCTACAGTTAAACTACCTTTAGCGCAGAATCAACGTCTCGAAATATCATTTCAAAACTCCCCTGATCAGTTTTACGATCCATTGCATGTCCTCAGTGAAGGGCATATTCGTTGTATTGGTCTATCTATTCTTCTTTCAAAGAACCTGAAAGAAAATTGTCCAATGCTGATTTTTGATGATCCAGTAAATGCTATAGATGACGATCATAGGGAATCAATAAGACGTACATTATTTGAAGAGCAGTTATTTTCTGAGAAACAAATAATTCTGACTTGTCATGGAGAAGAGTTTTTTAAAGATATTCTAAACCTCCTTCCTGCTCAAGTTGCAGCTCAGACTCAATCGCTTGCCTTTTTACCTAGCTTGGAAGATTCTCATATAAATGTGGATTTTAACTGTGCTCCAAGAAATTACATTATCGCCGCTAGAGAGCACTTTAATAGAAACGAAATTAGAGAGTCTTTATCAAAATCAAGAAAAGCAATGGAGTCTTTGACTAAAGGAAAAATCTGGCGTTATGTAAGTCGATATGGTGATGGTAATTTGAGCATAAAGTTGCGTGGTGCTTCAGCTCCAATTGAACTGAGAAACTTATCTGATCAGCTTAAATCAAAAATCAGCAAGGCTGACTTTTCTGATCAAAATAAGAGCATAGTTTTAGATCCTCTTAGTACGTTGGTTGGCCTAAATGGTAATTCTCGTGAATGGAGATATTTGAATAAAGGTACGCATGAAGAAAGCGATAGAGCCGAATTTGATAGAAACACCGTTTCTACAATGATTATGGCATTAGAACAACTAGATCATGCTTTATAGAAGTATGGTAGTTAAATTAGAAAACGCATATAACAAGCTGTTTAAACTGATAAAAAACAGTTGGCCATCGCTTCGCGATTATAGCCAACCATTTTTTACAGCTTAACAGGGCGTTATACCTATCAAGGAGTTTTAATTGCCTAACATAGTGGCTCTAATTGGCCTTATATCTCTTCCAATATTAATCCCTATGGTCATTGTTGTATTGATTTTTGGTGTAGGCAATAACTGGATTGAGCGTCTCGGCTCATCATTGAGCTTAAATGCCGACAAAGGACTTTCTAGTCAAGGATTATTATGGCTGAGTATCTTATGTCCTTTTTTATATTTTATAACTCTAGGTGGGATAACTTGGCAAGATTATGAGATATCAATTACTAGTGCAGGGATTAATACTTTCTTTTCAATAAGTAAGTTACCTCTTGCAATATTATCGATAATTATTCCTCTGTCTGTATTAGTGTCGCGATTCCATGCAACTAAACAAACAGCTGAGAAAATTAAAATAACAAGACTTAAAAATAATCTAGATTTATTTAATTCACATAGAAACGAGCTTTTTAGTTATTTCACACAAATAGGAGAAATTAATTTCTTAGACTGTTTTGTTGCTAAATATAAAGTTCACCCGCGAGTCCATAAAAACTTTTTTAAAGGCTCACCAGCAGATGGAACTCCATTGATAAATGAAGATTGCTTTAAAGATATTGAAGGTGAATTGAGTTCAGCACGTTGGCAACTTGATTCTGTGATTAAAGATATAAATCCGGAATTAACATATAGTTTTTATATCGCTAATTTATGTAGCACAATATATCGTTTAAGTTACAAGTTGGGTTTGCCTGAAGTCTATGAAACACTTGCAGAAAAGAGTGTTTTGGTCCCTGTTGAATTAAAAGGCAAAAAAAATGAATTACTAACGGTCGGTACTACAACTGATGAAGTTGTAGCCGCATATCGTTATGCCAAAGGTTATTATGAGAACTTATGCGATTTTGCTAGACGACCATCGGGTCATGTAGAAGAGGAAGAAACAAAGTATATTGATAACGGTGTAAAATTTCGAAAGATAAATAACATTCAGGTTATAGAAAAACTCCACGAAACAGAAATTAAACCGTTGGTTACTAGTAAATAGGTATAACAAGGCATTTAAACGAAACAAAAACAGTGGGTTAGGTTTCGCTTCAAATTACAACCTACAATAATTGCAGCCTAGGTGGCATTAGCTAGGTTATACCAATGGTTGATTGATAATAAATGAAATATTTTTTATTTAATAACTAAACTATGGATACAGATTATGTAAATAGATTAGGCCAATTGATATGAGCCAAAATTCGTTACAAATAAAAGGGCACTTTGTTATATTTTTTAGTCGGAGACACTAAAAGAATTAATCTTTGGCTTCGACAATATGACTGGCATAAACACAGGTGGAATTAATAGGGCACTTGGTATAATTAAATCTGTCGCTGTTAAATGGATAGCTATTCGTGCAAGCTATTTTCTGATAATCACAGGTAATCGTCATCTACAAATCTATCAATGTTTGTATTAGATAGTGTTCAGAATAATAAAATATACACATCAATAAGCCGGCTAATTCTCCCCAGAGGTTTACGATTTGATACAACACCCTGATTTATTCACAGATCTCACGAGAGAGTGTTTAAAAAGCAGGCTAAATGTTATTTAAGTCAGTTGTGGCGGGCATTCCAGAGCTGCTTGTTGAAAACGAATGGTGCAATATTTAACTGGAGAACTCTGTTATTGATAAAGTTTAACGATATTCATGTGTAATTCGCTCAAGTAAACTACCTAAAGCCCAAATTCATGATGAATGAAAGGGAATTTTTAATAAGTAATTTTACAATAATGCACATATTTACGTAAACCACAAAAACAACTGTTTATAAAAACAGTTAAATTAGTGAGTAAAAAGGGTGCTTGTTATAATATTTTACCTGGCACTGTATAAGGTTCGTATTTACGGGTTCAGCAAACCATTTGTTGTAATTCAATGCCTGTAAATTCCTGGTTTATTGAACTTAACTAGCTTATTCAGACAGTCAATTTTCCCGATATTAGCTTGGTTGATTAGTCATAAACACTAATTTTTACGGATATCCGGCTAAGTTAGTTTCAGATAGTTTTCTGCTGAAAATAGATGAATTGAAAGCTAGTAAGTTCATTCATCTTTTACGACTTTGATTACATACATGCTTAGTAGATACCAAGTAGAATTTTAAATGCTGTTGGGAAATTCTTTAAGCTTGTTATGAGTAGCCAAGGTAATAAACAAAATGAAATCTTGAATTTTACGTGCCAGTACATAATAAATAATCGATAAATATCCTGAGTGAACATACAAGAAAGAACATACAGAACAAGCTCATATTTATTTAGCTTTCCAATCTAAATTAGAAAAGAATACCCAATAATTCCAATAAATGTCTAACAGCAAGCAATTGAAAATATTAAAGACACAAAGAATCAGATTGTTACAAGCAACAAATAAAACCTCACGGTTTTCCAAAACCTCATTTTGAAATACATTGATCAAAAATTATAGTGATTTAAAGACTTTAAAATCTAACTGCGCATAATGCACACTTATGTTTAGCCTTGAGTCGTGAGAGATAATAGCGAAGCCCTCGAACGATTCTAGGTGCCATACGCAGAGAGTAAAATCGGCGAAGCCCACGAACGAAGTATTTAACATAGGTAGACATTTGGCGATATTTGACAAACTTGTTTGTCATAATAGGACCATTTAGCGATACCCGAGTATCATAATTAATATACCCGTTCACCACAAACCGCGGTAAATTTGTACAATAAACGTGGCTCGCGGAAGTGATCTAAAAAGGATCTCTTTCGAATTTGCCTCGCAGAGTACCAACCCACCCAAAGAACGCTACTTAATGACTGCTTGGATAGCATCCCACGAAGAAATTAATCGTTATTAACAAACCAAAAGAGAAGAAAAATAGACAGCTAGAAGAGGTTTTGCAGTCTCAACGCCTTGATTTCAATTCCGCCCCTCTTTTGAATTAACGCCCTTAGTCCGGAGGATGCCTTTGCTGAGCTTGCGAAGTTATAAGCTTTGTGATGCTTGCATCATTTCCTTTAGTGTTTTGACCTTTCTTTGTTTTTCCGGTCTTTTGTGGCGTTCCTCGCCATGCCTTTTCTTGTTTTTGCCGTTCTCACGGCCTCCCGCTTTTTCTCCTGTTTTTGGCATTCTATGCCCGAAATCAGTTCCCTGATTTCCCGATTTTTTCGGAAAACAGCATTCAACTGTATTTAAATACAGTTGTTAGGTGAAAACGCATGGGAGCACCTCTTTAATAGTGCTCCCTTGTCTCATTATGAGACATTTCGATACGAAGTCGCTATTTTTTCCTCTTTTTTCTTGCCTCTTTTTCATAGTCATCCTCGGTTATAGATTCGAATCCTTTAGTGATTAGCATCCTTAAAATATCACTTTCTTTGAAGTGTTCTTTCGTTTGGATTATGGCTTTTATTGTTGCATCACTAACGTATTTCCATGTTTTTTCGTCGATGTGTTTAGTTGGCATTTTATTGCTCTTTATCAAGTTACGTAATTTTATTATAAACAAATAAATTATTTTCTTTGACTATTAGTTTCTAAGAATCTAAGATGCCCTCATAAACTAATTTCTTAGAAACTTAGAATGGACTCGAAAATGATTGATTATTTAAAATTATCAGTGTTTTTTAAAGATGAATACTTAACGGTATGTGAGTCTGGTGAGCGCCATTTAAAATTTGAGATGCTTTCTGTTTTTGGCTTCAATCTTTCCGCTCGAAGAATTAGTTATGTTGAATGTTGGGATGGTTTGAAAGGTGGGAAAGGTTACAAGGTTGACCACATCGAACTTAATACTCCTTGGGAATCTTTGCCTAGTTCGTTCTCTGGTATCGCTATGAAAATTTGGGATTCAAATTCAATGGGCGACCCTCGTTTAGAAATTAAAGCAAGTCCTGCGAAAATCATGCAAGGTCATAATGTTTTTGGTTCTACAAGTATTGAAAATGGATCTTTTCACATGCTTCGCAGTCTCCAAGAGGCTTACCCTGATTTAGTTGATGCAATTGATTGGCCTAGAACAACGGTTGATATTATTGATGCAACTTATTCAGCAAGACTTAAAGAAAGCTCTCACCAACTTTCATTTATCAAATTTTTACGCAATGTGGCTAACGGTCAAATGCGTCGTTCTGTCCATTCATCTGATTTTGAAACCACGACTTATTTAACTTCTATGACTTCTAAAAAACGTGTTTTAAAAGTGTATTTAAAATATTCAGAAGTACAAAACGAGATTTCAAAGCTTGATTTTCAATTAGGTAAAAATCCTTCTAATGCTGACTTACAAAAACGTTTAGCAGTTTTAAAAGATGAAAAATTATTGCTTTGGTCTGATGGGCTCGTGCGCTTTGAGGCGCGATTAAAAAAAGATTGGTTTAAAAGAATGGGGTACCCAACTTTATTAAGTGATTGGGTTCGCCTACAAAAGAAAATGTTAAAAGATGGGGTTTGCTTAATTGAAGCCCTTTGGAATGCCTCGTTCCAACCATTGTTAGAGGCGCTGAAAGGTGAGGGTGTAAATATGCAAAATGAAGATAAGGTTCACGACAAATTAAAAAAAGTTTTTTTCACTAAAACTAAAAAAGGTTTTTCTTACGCAAAAGCAGATCGTGTTTATGCGTATTACATGCGCTTGCTTAACGAGGGTTACGATAAAGTTTATCGCTCTATGACTTCTCGCCAAACATTTAAACGCATGCTTGATTCTTTGATTGAGGGAACTGGTATGAGCAAAGCTCAACTTCAAAATTTATCTGCCGATTCTCAAACGAACATTATCCCATTTTGTAAAGCTATCGAAATTGATTTTTCTGCTCAACGCCCTAACTGGTACGTTGAACCCGTTTCAAATCTCGAACATGTAGATTTTGATATTCGTCCTCTTAAAGTGGTTAATTTCTAATGCATGAATCTCAACTTTCAATAGATATGACTGATTACCAATATGCTGATGAACTTTACCATATTGAAGATATTCACTGTGGTAACTGCCACGAACGCCAAGACTTTTACCTTAAGTTAGGTGTTGCCCGTTGTGAATGTTGTCACGAAATAGTTACCGCAACAAAACAAGATTTTGATTCAGTTGCTAATCGCTCACCAAGAGCAGGGGGCTTACGCTTCAAAGGAATTTTTAATCAAGAAACAAGGTTGAGCCATTTTAAATTCATGAAAAATAATGGTCAGCCTGTTATTCACTCAAACTAAAGGATAAGAAAATGTCACAAGAAATTACTGTAATCGTTATTGGTATTACTCACATGAAAGGCACTTCTGATAAGGGTAAAGGTTCACCTTATGAATTTGCAAATATTACTTACTTAAAACCATGTACTCCTCATTTTAAAAATGGATATATGGAACGTAAGGAAGCTGGCTTTGATGTTGCGACTATTGGTTTTACTCCTGACCCTGCTATCTGGCCTGAAATGGCAATGATGCGTTTTGGTGAAAAAGTAACTCTAGTTTTACAGCCAGACCCTAAAGATATTCAAAAATCTATCTGTGTTGGCTTTGTACGTGATGAAACAAATCAGCATAAAAAGAGTGCTTAACAAATGACTGAATATGTTCTGGTTTGTAGTGAACCAATATTACCAAGTGGAACATGTTCGGGTACAACGAATTGGATAGCTTACGAACAACCCGTAAGTAATCCATTAACTGAGTTAGATACCGCTGTTGCTTTGCAAGTAGATGGTGTCTTACTAACTACCTTTTTCTCTGGTCATGTTTTGGGGCGATTCCTCAAATGGCTTGGGAGGAAATAACTTTTATTAAATAAGGATTTTTATGAAATTACGTAAAATGGCTAAAAAGTACGGCGCTAAAGTTGCAGTTGCTTCTAGTTTTCTAGGTATGTCTGCTGTAGCAAAAGCTGATTTAGCTGCTGATATTGCGGCTTTATCTGCAGCTGCTAATACAAACCAAACATTACTTGCAACGGCTTTAATCAGTCTTGCGGGCATTATGTTCGGTGTAGGTATGATTCTTTACTGGCTTAAAAAGTAAGTGTTTCTTGGGATAATTTTAGGTTGCACCATTGGTTTAGTTTTTGCCCTTGGTGTTTACTCTGGCGTTGTTTCCGCTTAATAAAATTAAACTTTTTGTACTTTTTTCGTTTTTTGGAGTTGTAAAAATGGTTAGATACTTGGCTGTTTTTACAGCTCTTTTTTTTAGTTTAGATATATATGCAAATGTTTGTGCTGAAAACTTAAATAATTGTAAACAACCAATGATAGAAATAGGTGTTACTTGCTCAATCGATTCAAAAGCCATTACGGGGCGCGGTCATACAATGTTTGAATGTGCTTCAAGTGTCAAAGAACAATGGAAATTAAAAATTTTAGAAGATGCGAGAATAAAAGGCTTTTCATGGAGAACAGAAGACTTATCCCCTCCGTTTTCATTAATTGATGGAGTTAAAACTCGCAGTGACGCTTCAACTTATGCATATTTGAGTGCAAACTGGACACTTTGTTATAGTGCCAAAAGTTGTTATTACCAGACAGGCGGTGAACAGCTTAAATATACAGGCACATATGAAACAGGTCCCTTCTGTGATGATGATAACTATCCTGATTTAATACCAGATTTAAATAATTTAAGTGAAAATGTTTGTAGGATTAAGATCTGTAATGATGGTTATTTAGGTGATCCTGAATTTGAATCTTCTAGTGTTTGCGCCCGTATTACCCCTACAATTCCATATGATAAATGTGGTGAGACAGGTTTAAATATGAAACAAAAACCTTCTTGGCCTGATTGTGCTACTAATAATTTACCTGAGCTTCCCGATTTGCCAGAGCCACCTCCCGAACCAATTTGTAAGCCATATCTAAGCAATGGATTTTCAACCACTGTTTGCCTTGTTGATTCTAATGATGTTTGTAGTTCTAGTGGTGTTTGTCAGCCTGGTTGTGGAAGTGTTACTGATTCTGTAAGCGGTAAACAGAATTTTGTTTGTTTTGGTGATGACCCTAGTGATTATCAAAAGCCTGATTTTGATTTACCAGAAGATTCTCAATTTGATCCAAGCGTTGAGGGCTCTTGTAGAAAAATAAACGGCACTTCATATTGTCCACAGGATGAAACCAAGCATATTAACCCTGATGGGACTTATCCCGATGGTTGTGGATATGTTGACGATGAATTCTATTGTATTTCAGATTCAATTTTTGCCTCTCCAATTACACCAAATGAAGATTTTAATCCTGATACTTTAACCCCTGTTGATGCAAGTAATACAACAAGTGAAAAATTACTTTCTGGCATACAGGGAGATATAAGGAAAGCCTCAACAGACTTATCAAAAAACTTAGATGAATTAGGTGGGGCAGTTTCTACTGGTTTAGGAAAAGTAAAAAACTCTGTTGATGATTTAACAGCAAGAGAACAATCACTAGCTGATAGACAAGCTGAACGTGACGCTAAAAGAGATGGAAAGCTTGATGATATTAAAGCAGGTTTAGAAAGTTTAGGTGGAGAAACAGAGGTAAAGAATTATAACTTGCCTACTACTGGAAGCGATCCTTTTGCTGAGGTATTAGGTGCTGAAACTATTACAGCTATTGAGGGAAAAATCGAAAGTTCAAAAGGGGACTTGCAGGCTTTAATGGATGAAGTAAAAGGTGTTTTTTCTACTGGTAGTTTGACCGTTTCTGATAGTGGTTATGTGCCTAACATGGTTGATATAAAAGGCGTTAATTTAGATTTAGGCTCTCATTGGCTTGAGAAGTTTTCTACTGAATTTGGTATTCAACATATTCTCTGGTTCATGATTGGCGTGACTGGTTTCTTAATTGTCTTAGGAGTTAAATTTTGAATAAATTAATCTATATCATCCCGTTATTACTGGTTAGCTCGGGCGTGTTCGCTGCCGATGAAGTGGGCTTTTTTGAGTCTATTGGTCAAAATATAACTGATATTCGTGATGCTTTTTATGGTATTCCATCTTTTTTTGAGCGCATGTTTGCAAATATCATTTTGTATTTCACGTTAGGTAAAATAGAGTTTCAAATATGGATGATGCAAATTGCAATGGGTACGGCTAAGGCGTTACTTGTTGATTTGAATGTCACTAGTATTGTGAATGATGTTTTTTCTAATATCCCGCCTAAAATCGGTCATTATATGAATTTGTACGATATTCCCAACATGGTTCAATTCTTAATTGAATGTGGTACGACTCGTTTTGTTTTGAATTTCATGGGGGTTAAATAATGGCTATCTTGTTTCGTCATGGCCCTAATGGTTCTTATAAATCCGCTATCATTGTTTGGTTTCATATTATTGAGGGGTTGAAAGCAGGGCGTATTGTTTTCACCAATATGGAGGGTATTTATCCTCTTTCTCACATTGAAAAATCATTAGGTATTAAGTTCCCTGATACTGCTCGTTTGGTTCGTTTGGGGTCATTGAAGAAATCTAAAAAAGATTTGTGGCAAAACTGGTTCTCTTGGGTTCCTTTGGGTGCATTGATTGTCATTGATGAAGTTCAATCTATTTATAACAACAAGTTTAAAGGTGGTTTGTTACTTAGACCCTTTGAAGATTTTGAAGATGAATTGCCCGTTATTGTAAAAGAGCTTTTTGAACAACAAAAGGCATTAATTAAAGCTGAAGAGTTTGACGAGGGTGATACTGACGATACTGGTGATTTACGTTTTAATGAAGACGGTACAATTATTAGACCTGATACCTTAGAAGACTCCTTCGAACGCCACCGAAAATACAATTGGGATATTGTTTTTGGTACACCTGACATTACACAAATATCATCAAATGTTAGGGCGTGTGCAGAGGTTGCTTATTCACATCGTTCAAGAGATTCATTCTTTGTAACTAAAAGAAGACCACGTATTTTTGAACATAATCCTAAGTCTAATGGTATTACAACCAAGAAACAGGATTGCACGTCAATCTATGTGCCTGTTGAGGTTCATCTTTGTTATAAATCTACACAAACTAATACTTTCACTAAATCTGGTGAGGGTTCTAATCCATTAAAATCTCCTGCTTTATTAGCAGTTTTGGGGGTGGTACTTGTCTCATTATCTTTCTTTTTCGTCACGCTTTATGATGTACTTACTCGGGAAAGTAACCCGCTTGAAAAACAGAATGAAGCGGTTATTGAAGCCGTTCAGCCCGTTACTGAGGATATTAAAACCATTAAAAAGTCTAATTCTTTGGATCTTAAAACTCCTAAGAAAAATTCTATCGATAGCATTCCGAATAACAAAGGCATTGATGATAAAAGTGATGGTGTTCGTATGCGTTTTGCTTTGCTTGCGAATGCTTCTACTGGGAATGAGTTCGTTAGTGATTTAATGTTGCCGTTTAATGCTAAATCAATATATTTAACTGGTTACGCTCACCCATCCTTATACATTTTTGAATTGACGTTCCCACCAGAAGACGGTCGAGAAACAACAATTCAATTAAATAGTGATGATTTGAAATCAATTGGTTGGTTTGTTAGGTTTGTTGATGATGGACTTGTGGCCTTAAAGAATAATCTAACAGATACAACGATTTTTTGTGTCTTTAACCAGCGTGCTAAACGTGAATTTATTGAAGACAATGAACCTGATGATTTTAATAATTCACATGATGAAGTATCAGAACAAACTGATTTTTTATCTGCTTTTAATTTAACTGATGCAGAGTAATTTCTACGCCGAGTCGAAGACTGAGAACGAGGATAGAAATTATCCTGCATCAAAAGGATTGTCACATGAGTATTAACTTTACCGATTTACGCGATTACAGCGGTTTTAATCCGCTGTGCTTGATAGCAATATTTTTTGTTGCTTGGTTTGTTTTTAGTTTTATCCGTGATTTTTTTACATGGCTTAACTATAGAGGTGAGCGCAAAACAAATTTACATAAACAAAAAACAGACTCAACAGAGCAAGAGTTTATTAATTATATTCAGTCATTATCAGAAGAGGAACAAAAGCAGTTGGTAGATGATTTCTATACTGAGATGATGAAACCACATAATTTGAAACAGCTTAAAAAGTTATTAACTGATTCATTATTTAAAAGGTCTTAGAAGCTAACTGCGCATAATGTATATTATGTTAAATATGGGTAATTGGGAAGAGTATAAGATTGGTCTATTTTGATAATTGAAGTTTGGATCAAGATCTGATCTTCTCTATATTTCCATGCTATTGAACATAATCCTATTTAACATAAAATGTATAACATACTGTTATATAATATGTTTTTCGCAGTTTGCAGTTATTCGGGTTAAGCTCGTTGTTAAGTCGCTAAAACTAGTTTGGAATATAAGACAAGGTCTTTTATCTGGATATTTAGCGTTTTTGTATACTAATTAAACCATATATTCTTTATTATCAGTGCTTTAGCTTCATTCATTGGTATCAATAATTTCCTGAAACCCTTGCCGTTATTGACTCCAACTAGCTATTTGACCAATTTGTAGGCGCTCTGTGTTAAAATCTACAGTTAAATTAAGGCATTTCCCTTATTAATAGAATGCTACGCCACTTAGTTTTAGGTAAACAGTTTTCAAATTATCTGCTTTGTCAGCTTTGCTTTAAGTTGTGAGAAATAATATGGAGTAACTTCCGCTAAATTAACTTAAAAATTCCATTATAAGCCCCCTGATACATTGACCAATGAAAACACCGTTAGCGAAGTTTTACTTATTGGTTAATGAACCATAGGTATATCTTCAATTTTATATTTTGTTCTGCTCGAATATGTAATTTGTTCTGCAAGTTATTGTGACAATTTTAATGATTTTATTACTATTCGTATGTAGAACAAAAAAATATGGTGATATTCATTACTTTATAACAATCATTCGCTTGAAATATTTCCCTCTCAATATATTGTTATTATTGGTATATTCTGCATTTTTGTATTATTTTTATGCGCTCTGTATTACAATCTAAAGGTTTTATAAGGTTTCCCTCTTACTTATCACACTAGTATTCACAAATGTTCTGAAGCTCTCTCTGCTTAACAAACTAAACTATAATGTCTATACATCTGTTTAGCCTAGTGCTTCACAGCTACTAACTATTGCCCAAACTAAATAAAAATCCTTCAATGCTCAATCGAATTATAAATATATTAAAGTTTCGTTGGTATAAAATTTTGGATTTGGCAATATGTATGCGTCATCAACAATAGGAGTATTAAAATGAAATTAAGAATAATATTTCTTTCTTTCTTAATCACTTTATTTGTAACTAGTGGTGTAGCGAAAGAAAAAGAGTTAGTTGCCAACCATATTTCATCCGATGAAATAAAATGGGTAGATGGCCCCCCTTCTTTACCAGCAGGTTCGAAGATGTACCTTCTTTATGGTTCACCTAAAGCTAAAAGTGGTTCATTTTCTTTGCGACTTAAATTCCCTGATAACTATAAAATCCCAGCACATTGGCACCCTACTGATGAGAGAATAACGATCATAAGTGGTGTTTTGTATTTTGGCTTAGGCGATAAACTTGATAAAAATTCTGCAGGGCCATTAAAAACAGGAGCTCATGGCTGGGTTATCAAAAAGACCCCACACTTTGCCTACACAGAGGATGAAGGAGTAATTATTCAGTTAGATGCTCAATCACCTTGGGGAATTACCTATATAAATGAAAACGACGACCCGAGGAAAAATTAAATTAACGGACAATATTTTTCTAGGCCAGGTAAAAGGTAATTCTTCTCAAAACCATTGGGTAGCATTACCTTTTTTTTGCGTGTACTTTCTATGGTGTCAAGCAAGAATTAGTTGGCTTGATAACTATTGTTAGAATTTTCTTCACACTTAAAGAACCAGCAGTCTATATTACTTACCAGTGTGATTATATTTTTGATTCTATAACATCTTTTGCAGTAGTTTTTTAGTTTGCGCTAAGTTTTGCATGTTGTTAAAAACTGCACCGATATTATTTGAAACGAGTTGTAACATCTCAATTTTACTTTCTGAGAAATGAGAAAATGAAGCGAGTTCTATCACTGCAATCAATTTTGACTCGAAAGTAATGGGAGTAACAATTATATTAAGTGGGCTTTTTTCGCCTAAACCTGAATATATCTGTACATAATCACTCGGAGCATTCGTTATTAATATCTGCTCTTTTTCTTTTGCGCACTGTCCTACCAAACCTTGTCCAAGATATATTTCGCTTAAGCTATTCTTGCGGTGATCAAAAGCGTAACTTGCAATTAACTTGAGCGTAAGTTCTGCTCCTACTTCGTCTGAATGTTTGGTGATATATAATGCACCGTGCCCAGAGTCTGTCATTTTAGCTAGCTCAGAAATTATTGTATTAGAAACAGTTGGGATGTCGGTGGCACCTTGGGTAAGATCCGTTATCTGTGATACTTGAGATTTTAATATATTTTGAAGTTGTAAGTTATCGTTGGCACGCTGCATTTTTTTCTCACTTTCCTGCATTGCAATGGTGCGTTCTTGAACTTGATTCTTCATCTCATTAAGTGCAATTGCTAACCTATCGTTATCATTATTTTGTTTTACTTCAATAGAGTAGTCTCCATTTGCTATTGCATCTGCTTGTCCTGAAATTTCATTTAATCTATCAACCATTACATTAATTGAACGAGCCAAATCCCCTATTTCATCAACGCCAGGGCTATTTATTTTTTGGGATAAATCACCCGATGCAATCTGTTTTGCCAACTCTGTCATATCATTTATCTGTCCTGTAATGCGTCGCATGGTAAAATAAATTAATACGATAGCCATCAATAGTGTGAAGAGACTACCGAAAAATATCTGGTTCATTAATGTTCTGTCTGCATTAAGTTCGTTAATCTCTCTTCCTTTTAATAGTTTTTCCTCATTATTTATAAAAGTTATTAATTTGTATCGAAGCTTGTCAACGAAGTTGTAGCCATTTTCATCGGCAATCAATGTGCTAATGTCTTGCATAGTTGCATGACCTTGTTTTATTTTATTACGCGCAGCGATTTGATTATGAGCAACTTGTTCTATCCACTCTGTTTCCAGAGCCATAATATCTTCAAGTAGTTGTACTTGTTGGTTATTATCTGAAACTAGTTGTAATGCTATGTTAAAGCTTTGAGAAAAGTCTTCTTTTCCTTGTTCAAAGGGAACTAGGAATAATAATTCACCTGTAAGCAGGTATCCTCGCAAACCTGTTTCCATCTCCAATAACTGTTTTTCTAATCTGTGACCAACAGAAATAACTTCAAGAGTGTGTTTGGTCCACAATGCGGTGTCTTTATTTTTACTAATATTTAGATAGGTTACGACAGATTGTATAGACATTAGAAGCACAATAAGTAAGTAACCAAGCGCCAATTGCTTTCTTAATGTCATTATCTTATTTTTTATCATTTTTCCTCACTGTGCTTTTAGTAAACTTTAGTAGGAATTATTCTTTCTTATGCCCTTGAAGCTGCTTGAGCAAGCGTTTATTTTTCTGTTGGTTTATAATAAATCCAATATATTCAGTGATTTGCTGTAGCGACTCTTGTTGCTCTTGTGTAAATGTATTAAACGATGCTATTTCTATAACTGCGATTAATTTATCTTCAAATCTGACAGGACTTAGCATTATATTTAATGGGAGTTGCTCACCTAGTGCAGAGTTAATAAAAATATAATCCTCTGGTACTTGGGTAATAATAATGCAGGTTTGATCTATAGCACACTGACCCACAAGGCCTGCACCCATTGGAATAACAACTGCTTCTTGGCCTCTCTTAAGCGCATAACTGCCGACTAATGTGAGGCAATTTTTTTCATTATCCCCTTTATTATCACCAGTAAGATATAATGCCCCATGGCCTGCTTGCATCATTTTTGATAAAGCCGAAATCGATTTGTCACAGATAGCTTGTAAATTATCACTGCCATGATCCGACTCAGTCATCTTAGATAGTACTGATTTTAGTTCATTTTGTTGTAATAGTTTCGTATTGATACGTTGTAATTCAGATTCACTTTTTTTCATTAGAAGTGTTCTTTTGGTTATTTGATTTTTCATGTCATTCAATGAAATAGCGAGCCTATCGGTATCACTTTTTGCTGCAACATCGGTGGTAAAGTCCCCGCCTGCTATAGCGTCTGCTTGATCTGCAATTTGATTTAACGTCGCGACCATTGTGTTAATTGATGTTGCTAGCTCCCCTATTTCATCACCTCGATTGCTGTTTAAATGTTGTGATAAATCCCCTTTTGCAATACTTCGCACTACTTTCATCATCTCGTTAATCGGTTTACTGATTGAACGTGTGATGACAATTGCAGCCAACAATCCCACAATAAATATTAATATTGCGATAGCAAATGAAACAGTTTGGCGTAGATTAATGTTTAATAGGGATTTAGATATGGCTTCCGTTCTAGATTTTTCAATCAAACTTTTTATTACTTTGATAACAGGGTGCATTTTATGTGCTGCATCATGTAAGGTTTTTGTGTAGTTTTGGGCAAGATCATTCTCTACGACCAGTTTGTTAAACGCATTTTCGTAAATATTTAATAATGTAGTCAGTTGTGTTGCATGTTTGCTTAGCATTTTTGACTTGGCAACTTGTGTTTTCAATGTTTCTATTGAGTCATTTGTCTTCTTACTATATTTATCACCCCCCCTAAGTAGGTAATCTTTTTCGTTACGCCGAATTTGTAAAGCAAGTGTTTGTCCATCTTGAATAAAGACACCTATCAGTGCATCTTCCATTTGATGTGCAAACTTGCGCATCTGTTCATAGTTGTTTCTGTTATTATCACTGCCTTGATGGTTAAAGTATAAATCCAACGTTTGTGTATAACCTGAAAGAGCAGCTTGTTGTATTTGTTTGGCGTTTTCTTCACAACTACTCTGTTTTAGCATGATCACATAACTTTTAAGTGTTGATAGCAAACGTTGTTTATATTTTTCCTTCTTGGTGCGTACAAAGTCTTTTTCCCAACGGCGTAAAAGTAGGTACTGTTGATATAAGTCTACAACATTATGTCCAGCTAAAGCTTTACTAAGTGCGTGTGCAGCAAGGCGAAATTCCCCCTGTAAACCAGAGTTCTCGTCTAATCCCATTTTTTGTTTAACATTGACTAAACGACCAAAATTGTCACGATAATTATCTGCATACGTTGATAATTTTTTTGCATGTTGCACAATATTCTGATGTTCTTCTAATGAGGCTATGTTGTGAAGTTCACCAACTTTTTTCTGCAGCGCTTTCCATTCGTTTTGATGTTGTTGTGCATAACTAAGGTTGCTATTAAGTAAAAAATCTTTTTCAAGGCTTCGTAATTTTAGTAGTGAAATGTGCACATTATCAGCTTGATCATCAATCGCTATCTCGTTATCAAACAATGAAATAAATCCATTCTGGCTTACGTTAATGGTCATATTGTTAAACAGCATTACGCCACCAAGCATTAAAAGCACGATACCAAAACCAAGACTGAGTTTATTTGCAATTCCAATATCACTGATTAACATTCATTATCTATCCTTTGGCGTTCTTATCAGTTGATGAATTTTACCGGGGGGATAATTACTCTGTAACAAGCATAGTCTACAAACAAAACTGTGTTGAGAGGATGTTGATTGTAATGAATTAAGTTAAATTGATTGATGCTGTTGTGATATTTATTTCGACTAATATTTTAAAATGCAGGGAAGCATCAAATTGACCAATGATTAAGTTTAATCTAATGCATCTTGTTTGTGATGCCTTAATAACTGACCTGTGTTCAAAAGAAACGGAAGTTTATTAGCCATGCAATAAGTTCAGTTATATTTGGAGACACATTTAGTTTTTCATTAAGTTCTGTTTTACAAATTCGGTGAATACTTTCAAACGTGAAGGCATATATTTGTTCTGAGCATATTGCATCGCAATAACACCGTGGTAATTTCCTTTTATTTCCCAATCAGAGAGAACCGGTAAAACCTCCTTATTTTGTAACGCTTCTTTAATGACAAAGTCTGGAAATATCCCAATCCCAAATCCATCTTTAACACCGTTTAAACGCATCTGAGAATGGTTCACTGCATAACGGCCTGTTACTGCGATAATATGATTTTTCTGACCTTTTATAAATTCCCATATGTGGTCTTTACTTGTCTCGCCTAAATATAAACAATCATGCTTAACTAATTCTTTCGGATCTATTGGCATCCCTCTTTCTTTAATATAACCAGGACTTGCACATAAGCTTAAATTTACCTTGCCTATCTCTTTCATTATTAGGCCTTCTGTTGGTTTATCCGTTAACCGAAAAACCACATCAATGCCCTGCTCTATCATGTCGATATCACCATCTGTCGCTCTTAGTTTTAAATCAATTTTGGGGAATTTATTTAAAAATGGAGTGACCAAAGGTTGAAGTACAATCGTTAAAAATGCTTTGGGTGCGGCAACCGTCAAACTCCCTGAAGGAACGACATGTTCCGCACTGGCGATATCCATTGCTTGTTGTGCCGCTTCGACCATGATTGTTGATAAATTTTTTTTCCAGACTCGGTAATTAACAGTCGACGTGTTGTCCGTTCAAACAATTTGACTGATAACGCAAATTCGAGTCTGGTGATTAATTTACTTAATGCAGAAGGCGTCACTCCCAGCTTTTTTGCTGCTGCAGTAAAGCTTCCTTCATTAACGACTACTATGTAAGTAGCAAGATCAGGTAGTAAAGTAATTAGTTTATTTGTGACCAAAATTCATCAATGCTTTTCCGAGTGTGGGGCTAATGCTAGTAATAACTATGGATTATAATCTATTTATCGTATTACTTATCGCCCATTTACCAATATTAACGGTTAATATTTAAAGGAAATATCATGTCTTCTGCATTCTATAATCAAATTGAACATCAAATCGAAGAAGTAAAAAACCAGGGGTTATACAAGTGTGAACGTATCATTACTTCGGCACAAGAAGCATCTGTTTCTATCTCTACGGGCCAACAGGTATTAAACTTTTGTGCCAACAACTACTTAGGTTTAGCTAACCACCCCAGTCTCATAGAAGCTGCAAAACAAGGTATGGACGAACATGGTTTTGGCATGGCCTCAGTACGATTTATTTGCGGCACACAAAATTCACATAAAGTGCTAGAAGCAAAATTATCATCCTTTTTAGGTAAAGAGGACACCATTCTTTATACCTCTTGCTTTGATGCTAACGCTGGATTATTTGAAACTATTTTAGGAAAAGAAGATGCAATCATCTCTGATGCACTAAATCACGCATCAATTATTGATGGTGTGCGTTTATGTAAAGCGCAACGTTTCCGCTATGCAAACAACGATATGCTTGAGCTTGAGAAACAACTTATTGCAGCAAAAGATGCGGGGGCTCGACATACGCTTATCGTCACAGATGGTGTATTTTCGATGGATGGTGTCGTTGCAAATCTACCCGCTATTTGTGATTTAGCCGATAAATACGACGCTCTGGTAATGGTTGATGACTCACATGCCGTTGGTTTCATGGGGGAAAATGGTGCAGGTACACATGAATACCATCAAGTAATTGATCGAATTGACATTATTACCGGCACATTAGGTAAAGCAATGGGCGGTGCATCGGGTGGTTATACGTCAGGAAAAAAAGAGGTGATTGATTGGTTACGTCAACGTTCACGTCCCTACTTATTCTCAAACTCAGTTGCACCAGCCATTGTTTCTGCGTCTATTCGTGTCCTTGATTTATTAGCAGAGTCCGCGCAGTTACGCTGTAAATTATGGGAAAACTCTGCTCACTTTCGTAACCGTATGGAAGCCGCTGGTTTCACAATGGGCGGTGCAGACCATGCGATTATTCCGATTATGTTAGGTGATGCAAAAGTTGCGGCAGAATTTTCAGAACGTGCATTAGCTGAAGGAATATATGTGGTTGCATTTTCTTTTCCTGTTGTTCCTAAAGGGCAAGCACGTATACGTACACAAATGTCAGCCGCACACTCTAGTGAACAACTGGATCGTGCTATTGATGCATTCATTAAAGTCGGTAAAGAGATGGAGCTGATTCAATAATGAAGATTAAAGCACTTGCAAAGCTAAAGCCTGAGAAAGGCATTTGGATGACAGAAGTTGATAAACCAGAAATGGGTCACAACGATCTGTTAATTCGTATCAAGAAAACGGCAATATGCGGAACGGATATCCATATTTGTAATTGGGACGAATGGTCACAAAAAACGATTCCTGTTCCAATGGTCATAGGCCATGAATATGTCGGTGAAGTTGTGGGTATTGGCCAAGAAGTGCGTGGCTTTACTATTGGCGATCGTGTTTCGGGAGAAGGTCATATTACTTGTGGGCATTGTCGAAATTGCCGCTGTGGGCGTACACATTTGTGTCGTAACACCACAGGTGTTGGTGTTAATCGTACCGGTGCATTCTCCGAACTATTAGTGATACCAGCATTTAATGCGTTTAAAATCCCTGCTGATGTTTCCGATGATCTTGCATCAATTTTTGACCCTTTTGGTAATGCAGTTCACACCGCGTTGTCATTTGATTTAGTGGGTGAAGACGTTCTTATTACTGGTGCTGGTCCAATTGGCATTATGGCCGCCGCTGTTGCAAAACATGTAGGTGCCCGACACATTGTGATAACGGATATTAACGAATATCGGTTAGATCTAGCAAAAGAAATGGGGGTAACTCGCGCGGTTAATGTAAACACAGAGAAACTTGAAGATGTAATGGGTGAGCTTGGCATGACAGAAGGGTTCGATGTTGGACTTGAAATGTCTGGTAACCCTTCTGCATTCAACGCTATGCTAACAAATATGAATCATGGTGGTAAGATTGCCTTGTTAGGCATACCGCCATCAGACATGCAGGTTGACTGGAACCAAGTCATTTTTAAGGGGTTAGTGATTAAAGGTATCTATGGCCGAGAAATGTTTGAGACTTGGTACAAAATGGCTGGTTTAATTCAATCGGGATTAGACTTATCCCCCATCATTACTCATCATTATAAAGTTGATGAGTTTCAAGCAGGATTCGACAAGATGCTTTCCGGATTGTCAGGTAAAGTGATACTCGATTGGCAATAGCAAACTTAATACGATTAATTTGCATTTCTGCATCAAATAGTTAGTTTTGATATCAAATACATAAGCCAATAATTTACATGGGTTTATGTATTTATCTTAGTTAAACAAGCAGCTATAAATTTGTTGTTTTTCATCTGAATGTTTGACTTATTGCCGTATCCCTAATTGCATATTTCATTTACAATCCTGTTTTTTCTTAAAGATATACTTTATGTTATTAATCGTCCTTTACATTATCGGCATCACAGCGGAAGCGATGACCGGAGCGCTAGCCGCTGGAAGAAGAAACATGGATTGGTTTGGCGTGATGTTTGTTGCAAGTATTACCGCTATTGGAGGAGGAACTGTACGTGACATTATTCTTGGTCATTACCCAGTAAGTTGGATAAAACATCCTGAGTATATTGTCATTACTTGTGTCGCAGGTGTGTTTACTACTTTAATTGCCCCATGGGTAGCTCGAAATCACCGTCTATTTATTACCCTCGATTCTATCGGCTTGATTGTGTTTAGTATTATCGGCACGCGCGTTGCTATTGAGATGGCGTTACACCCTATTATCTGTGTGATAGCAGCGATTGTTACTGGAATTTTTGGTGGTTTATTAAGGGATCTGATCTGTCGTCAGCCGCCATTAGTTTTACATAAAGAACTCTATGCATCAGTCGCTTTATTTGCATCCTGCTTATATCTGGCTTTATTATATTTTGCTATAGATGATACATTAGCAATTATAATCACGCTCATTGCAGGTTTTTCTTTACGCATTGCCGCATTAAGATTCTCTTGGTCTTTACCTGTTTTTAGTTTCGAACATGAGCAGACTAAGGACATTAAATTAGCAGAAAAGAACAGCACCAATAGCCGTTAACACTAGGTTAGCTATATCAACTTAAGGCACAATAGGCACTGCCTTAAGTTGATATAGAAGCTTACTCAAATACTTCGGTTTCTGTGTTATCAACCAGCACTTGCTACACGAACTCTGGCTCAAACTCGTATTGTGCATACCGTGTGATACATGCATCTAGCAAGGCTTCGTTTTCATAAAAATCAAACACCATTTCAGCAATAGCATGTAATGCATCTCTGTCTTCACTACGAATACAAAACATCATAGTCTCATCACCAAAGGTAAGCTTTTCTAATAATGCCGGGTTCTTTTCTGAAAGCATATTCTCTATCAGCAATGCCCAGTCTTCTCCATCCCCCAAAAAATCATGCGTTTCGAAGGCTTTCCATTTTAAATCACTTAATGTAAGGCTGTGGCCGTGTTGGAAACTTGAGAATAAAAAAGGTTGGAAAACGTTTATTTGCTTCATATTAACTATCCTAAAATAACAATAATGGTAATACCAATCAGATAAAGTCACTGAGCAACTGAGATAATATCAATTACTTGAACGTCATAAAACTCATTGGTATAAACAAATAACTCCTTGGCTTAACAAGAAGTTAACCTATGAAATATCCTACTCTCACTGTATTGTTTTAACCCGGTTAACTTTATACTTTTTGTATTTACAACTATGTTGCTTGTTGGATTTGTGAGCAATGATTAAATTTAGCGTAAGCTAGTCTAAAGACTAGTATTGCTGTGAGTTTGAAGTGTGTGCTTTGTTATTGCTGTGCTTAACTTCATTGTTCGAATTTCTACTTCACTTTAGATAATAGTCTTCTAACTACTGGATAGTTAGCAGTAACAGATGTTTTTTAGAAAGAAGCCCGAACAAAGTTTTCAGGCAATAGAATATTAAATGGTTGCCTAGCCTTTTTTGTTAAAACGGTAGCTTTGCACTTTTGTCTCTTGCCCTTCAACCATGGCAATAGTATCTAATACCCAGACGTTTGCACCTGCAAAACCAAGTTGAAGGTGAAAGTTCTGTGCTGCTGAGCCTGTTGTTAAAATAGCATCACCACTGGTTGGATAACAATTATAACGGTTTAATGCAGGTTGGTATTCACCTGAAAAATGTACTTCTTGGTTATTTGTTTCATTTTTAACAACTGCGCTATATCCCTGTGCTACTGAATATGAGAATTTTGTGGTTAGGTTAATATCAACCAGCTTGCCATCTAGCAATACTTGAGCAATTTTAACTTCTGCTTGCGTCGTTTTAACTAATATACCATTTGCTTTAGCCGTTGCTTTTGCTGGTTTATTTGCATGCATGCCAGCAATAGATACATCCCACTCCCCCATGAAATTATTAAGTTCTTTCCAGTTATGATCTTGTATTTGCTTTGTTTGCGTTGAGTTATTATTACCAATGTTTGAGATAGCCTCATCACGGTTGTTGCTGCGCTTACTTTCTCGACTATTTTCTAAATCAACAGAAGATCCGGCAACTCCACCTGCAACTCCACCTGCAACCGCACCTTTTGCAGCAAGGTTAGCATCACCTGTTAATGCACCCAGTGTTAATCCTATTAACGCACCGCCTATTGCACCCGCTTTAGTGGCAGCATGTTTATCATCATGTTCAATTGAAGAGCACCCCGTCAAAAAAAATGATAAAGCGGCAACTGTAAAAAGGGTTTTAACCGGTGATTTTTTCATAGTAATAACCTGCATATTTGTTAAGAGCATTGCGTGTTGAACGACTCAAGAGGGGTTATTATTAATTAATAGATAGTTAAACACTAGATGGTGCAGATTATATCAATTATAAGCTGCACTTATATAATGAAGCAGACGAGAATTTATAACTCAAGAACTTTTATATTGTAAAGCCGTGTTCATTTAAGCAATTTTTCACTTGCTCAAAACCTAGTGCTTGTTTTGCAATATACCCAAGCTTTTTAGCGCTTTCTACATTATGAATATTGTCATCTATAAATAGAATCTGCTCGGGTGAAATGCCCATCTCAGTCGCTACATGTTGAAAGCCTTGCGGATCAGGTTTAGCAAAACCAATTTTATGAGAAGCAAAATAGTGATCAAAGTTCCCGTCTAGTTGCATATCCTGCATTAATCGAGGCCAATGTAGATCATTGGTATTGGAATAAATAGCCACTTTTGTTTGAGTGCGTAACTTTTTTATCACATCTAACACGCCTGGAAATAAGGGGCCTGGCCAGTCCTTAAATTTTTGTATGAAAGTGTTTGCATCTGTTTTTAGTGAAAACTCTTCAATAGTAAAATTTGCAAACTCTAAATCGGATGCTTTACCACTCTCAAAACGTCTACATACATCAGCTATTCCCCACTCATGCAAAATAGGCTTTTGTTTAGCATCGGGAAACCACTTATCTTCAAACGGCAGCCCATTAAGTTCCACTAAAACACCACCAAGATCGAACAGAATCATTTGAATATCTTGTTTCATCGTTAGCCTTAGTTATTGATAAATAGTTACCTTAACATGGCTTTTATAGATAGATTATTATTATAAATATATAGCCATTTAAATTGTGATTCGATACTTGTCTTTAGAGGTTTTCATTGCCTTTTCAAAGATCCAAAAATATAAGCCTTAATGCGTACTTCAATTTGAAATACTATTTGAAATATTCCACCATATAGCCAACCACTTTATCTACTGAAACATCTGAAATTGCTTGCTGTGAAGATGAACTAATATCACCCGCTTTATTGCCAAAGGCGATATCAACTTGATTAGGTTTTGCGTCGTGTAGAAGGAATACGATTTTTTTATCGAGGGGCACACAATCTATGCTAATCGCATCGGCTTTCATGCCCTGCTTACGTAAGGATTTATCCATAATGCCTATCACGGTATCGGTCGTTATATTTGCTTGGTAAAACTGATCATTTGCTTTTGCGATCACTTCAGAGAAGGACTTTAGTGGTTCTTTCATTTTAAAAACTCATATTATTAACGGGAGGTTATAGATTGTTAATGTAACAATTCAATAGCTTGCAATAGAATATAATTGAAAGGAAGGTTTTGTACAGCAGAAGTTTATATGGCACTTAATTTAGGCTAAAGTGCCATTATTAATTAATGAAATGATTTATCTAATTCGCCCATCAGTGCAACATAAATACCGTGACAAAATTCAACGGCATCTTCATTTTTAGAGTCCCAAGATGAGGTCCAGACCATCTCCGTTTGGCCATCATTAGTTTCGTTCAACTGCACGACACCTACGTAATTTGCAACATCATCTTTTGATATAGGCGACGGGCCATCATCAACGCTGTATTTAAATTGATGTTTAACTTCATCAACAGATAATAATGTTTCTTCAAATGCACCATTTAATAATCGTTTAGCCCCTGGTGTATTACCCGCTAAATGCCCTACTTTGTCTACCCGTTCAATAACATTTGGTGCCCAATCTAAACTATGGAAATCGTGGATCCGATTCCAAACCTGATCAACTGGTGCATGAATGACTTTTACTTGGTTTGTTGAAAACATGATAACTCCCCTGCTGTCTATGAATCACAGAATAAAGTGAACTTCGTCACAAATTATAGTCTATATTTCAAACTTTCAGATCAACGATAACTGCTTACCACTTACCAATATTCTAGGATAATCATTAATTCAACAGTGAATTTCCACCCAAACAAAGCTGTCCCACGTAGCACTAGAATATGTTTTATTTACGATTAAAGTTAATCTAGAACAGTTGAGTTAGCTAACAGTTTCAGCGGTGTACTCTGGTGTTACGGCTTTGATTTTGAAACAATATACTAAATTCACCTACAGGAATATTCATGTCAACTTCAAACAAAAAAAGTAGTAAGCGAATTAACGCAGGTGTACTTGTTATTGGAGGATTATTTCTCGCAGCTGGCTTGTCTCCCTATATTAGCCAATATTATCCATCGGATACGGTTAAGCAAAAGGTTAAAGCCGTTGATAAAGTACCTACCGAGCCAATACAGCTCTCTGAAAGTGAGCCAATTTCAGAGAAAGAAGCGGTTGTTGCAATTGCGACTGTAGAAACTAACAAAGAATATATTGAAAATAGTGAACATCTGGCAGGTGGAACAGTATTACCCCCATTACACGAGTCTGATACATTTTTCTTGAATGAGTTAAGCACAAACTCACAGCAATCTTTATTTGTACCCGTCGATATCATCAGAAATATGGTGGTCTTTATCGATAACTTTTCCCGCGGAGAGTTAGTTAGTAACTTTAGTCCTCTACAACGTCCCCAAGAGAATTTTTCTGTCACAACACAAAAAGGCACACTTTTTATAAATAGTGACAGTTACCTTCGCTACGAGGGTTATGCTCTAGCGATTGATTCGCTTAATACAGAGAAATTTATTGAAGTCTACACAATGATCATGCCACTTATTGATGAAGCATATCAAGAAATCGGTTATCCATCGGGCAGTTTTAATCAGACTTTGGACAAAGCGATTGATCATCTTCTTGAGACTCCAATTATTCATTATAAATTAAAGTTAATCTCTCCCTCTGTTATGTATCAATATGCAGATGAGCACATTGAAGCATTGCCAGATACACAAAAACTGATGTTGAGAATGGGCCCACATAATTTACAGATGGTGCAAGAAAAGTTGAAAGAGATTCAAAATGAAATCCAGCGCTTATAAATAAACTAGTTTCGCAAAGTATAGAATTAATTTACGGGCAATATTGCCACGAAAAGTCATGGTTTATCTGTTAAACTGCCCGCTCAAATTTTTACTCACAGTAATTTACTGTATTTGACGAAGAACAAGGATATTTTTATGAGTCTTGCCAACAAAGTATTAGCCGTTAATAACGATCTTCCAATTCGCACTGACAAACCTGTACATAGCGGTAAAGTGCGTTCTGTATATTGGTTAACTGAAGCTGATAGCAAACGACTAATTGAAGAAAAGGGTTACGATGTAGCTACTGACGCACCACTTGCTATTATGGTGATCAGCGATCGTATCTCTGCATTTGATTGCATTTGGCACGGTGAAGGTGGCATGAATGGTGTACCAGGCAAAGGCGCTGCATTAAATGCAATTTCTAACCACTGGTTTAAACTTTTCAAAGAGCAAGGCTTAGCTGACAGTCATATTCTTGATATCCCACACCCTTTTGTTTGGATTGTACAAAAAGCAAAACCTATCATGATTGAAGCGATTGCGCGTCAATATATTACTGGCTCAATGTGGCGCTCATACGCTAAAGGAGAACGTGAATTTTGTGGCATTAACATTGCCGAAGGTTTATCAAACAACCAAAAGTTGCCTGAGCTGCTGATCACCCCATCTACTAAAGGTATTTTAGAAGGCGTTCCTGGCGTACCTGCTGTTGATGACGTAAACATCACACGCAAAAATATCGAAGATAACTTTGCTGCATTTAACTTCACACAAGAATCTGACATTAATTTCTATGAGAAATTATTAAAAGAAGGTTTTGATGTTATCAGTGCTGAGCTTGCAAAGGTCGATCAAATTTTTGTTGATACAAAATTTGAGTTTGGTTATGTAAATGACAAAGCTGGCAAACAAAAACTTATCTACATGGATGAAGTAGGCACACCAGATTCGTCACGTATTTGGGACGGCGCTGCGTTTGCTGAAGGTAAAATTGTTGAGAACTCTAAAGAAGATTTCCGTCAGCTCTTATTAAACCACTTCCCTGATGCAGATATTCTTCTTAACAAAGATCGTATGGTTGAGCGTTTAGCACTTGCAAAAGAAAATGCATTACCAGAATCTGTGTTACTGAAAATTTCAGAAACCTACACAGGTATCGCTGAAAAAATTATTGGTAAGAAGATTGTACTAAGCGAAAACCCTAAAGCGGAAATTATTGAAATTCTTCGTGAGCAGTATGGTTTAGTAGACTAAATTAAACTAAACTTAAAGTTTAAAAGAAAAAGCAGAATTAATTTTCTGTTTTTTTATGCCTGAAATAAAGATTATGGAGAAGTTATGAGTGGTTGGATGATTTTTTTTATTATTGCAATGGTGCTCGGAATTATTGTTAGCAACTTATTACTGTTAAAACAGAGTGCTAAAAATAAAATCCCTGATCATATTTTGAAATCGATTGCGAAAAAAAAAGAGTTAGAAAAAATGGAGGCTGAAAGTAAAAAGCCAACTGAAAAATAATCAATTGGCTTTATATATTAACAAACAAAGTTTAAATTATAACTCTTTCGTTTGCTTATCATTTTCTATCAACGCACCACGTACATGTTCGGTAATGCTCAGATAAATCTCAGTGATTTTTTGATCTGTCAAAGGTTTCTTATCTTCATCTAACCATGAGATAGATGTTATCCCACCTGTTACTTCACCTAACTGAATAAAGTATTCTGCTTCTTCCAATTCAAAAGGTTTGATGTTGTTCTCAGACCAATAATCTTCACTTGGTTTTTTATATTTTAATAGGAAGTAACCCAAGTTTTTATCATCTTCGATCATTTCAAAATTCAACA
>Ga0209292_1001364_pt1 | contig 29897 bp, 29 predicted proteins | sample GOMGulsemesocosm_2_FD_184634 | JGI IMG/M metagenome (GOLD analysis project Ga0209292, IMG submission 184634) | Methane-oxidizing microbial communities from mesocosms in the Gulf of Mexico - GOM9C Gulf of Mexico (SPAdes) (version 2) | ecosystem: Environmental > Aquatic > Marine > Cold seeps... | reverse complement strand
ACACCAACATAATAATCATGTACGTTACACGTTGGATCACAGTGACCTGGCACTAATTTTAGTTTTTCATTAATTTTTAATGCGCCGTTTGCATCAGCAATAACACCATGCTCATCTGAACACTTGATGTATTCAACATCGTCACGACCAAAGATGTAAGGTAAACCACTATCAACTGATTGTGCTTTAAGACCAGCATCACAAATTGCTTTGTCTGCTTTGGTGTGGCTCATAACAGACGTTAAGATGAATAATGAGTTTTCGAAATCAGTAATTTTCTCACCAGACTCATCACGAATAGTTTGGTAATCAGCATCCATAAACGCATAAGAACCACACTGCAATTCATTGAAAACACCTGAGTTACCTTCGAAGTAATAAGAGCCAGTACCACCACCACCAACGATATCAGACTCAAGACCTTCAGCTTTAAGCATCTCAATAGTGTGAGCAACCATTTCGATGGCAATGTTAGTTTTTTCTTGACGGTCGCTATAATGCTCCATGTGCTGCATAGCACCTTGGTAAGCTTGAATACCCGCGTATTTCAAATTTTGAGCTGCGTCGATTGCTTTAGCAATATCAACCACTGGCTGACCAGACTGAACACCACAACGACCAGCACCACAATCTATCTCTATTAAACATTCAAGTTGAGTACCTTCTTTCACTGCCGCAGCAGAAAGATCGGCAACGTTTTCAAGATCATCAACACAAACAATTACGCGTGCGCCAAGCTTAGGCATTTTCGCTAAACGTTCAATTTTCTTAGGGTCACGTACTTGGTTAGACACTAAAACATCTTTAATACCACCACGGGCAAAAACTTCTGCTTCAGAAACTTTTTGACAACAAACACCACAGCTATCACCCAATTTTTCTTGTAATAAAGCAATGTCTACTGACTTATGCATTTTGCCGTGAACACGATGACGAACGCCCATTTCTTTAGCCATTTCTCCCATCTTCACGATGTTACGCTCTAACGCGTCTAGATCGACTACTAAACAAGGTGTTTGAATATCAGCTTCATCCATACCTGGAAGAGCCGGAACGTCATAACCTACTTCTAAATCGCTTACATTTGACATGATTTTCTCCAAAGTTTTAAATTAGTTATCTTAAATAGAATGCTTAAATTCATTGTTCATAAATTCTGTTTACTTAATTTGTCTTTTGCTAAATTGAATTTGCGTATTGCCGTGTTTCTTAAGTCATCCACGGCAGTTTGTCTAAATCAACATTACCACCGGTAATAATCACCCCGACACGTTTGCCTTTGAACACTTCTGGGTTATTCAAAATACAAGCTACAGTGACTGCTGAACTTGGCTCGATAACAATTTTCATTGTTTTCCAAACCAGTTTCATCGCCGCAACAATTTCTTCTTCAGTACAAGTAAAAATATCTTTGACATGGTTACTAACAAAGTGCCAAGTGAGATCTTTTAAAGGAACTTTCAGGCCATCAGCAACTGTTACTGGTGCATCATCAGCAATGATGTGACCCGCTTTAAAAGAACGCGCGGCATCATCAGCATTTAATGGCTCAGCTGCGTAAATTTTAACTTCAGGGGCAACATTGGAAATAGTTAGGCAAGTACCTGAAATCATACCGCCACCACCAATTGGTGCGATGACTGCGTCGAGGTTATTAACTTGCTCAAGTAATTCTTTAGAACAAGTCGCTTGACCAGCAATGACACGAGGATCATTGTATGGATGGACAAAATCAGCACCCGACTTTGCCACAACCTCAGCAAAAACAGCTTCACGAGAAGAGGTTGACGGTTCACATTCAACAATCTTTCCGCCGTAGCCTATTACCGCATCTTTCTTGGCTTGTGGTGCCGTACGCGGCATAACCACAGTGACGGGAATACCACGTCGTCCAGCTGCATACGAAAGTGATAACGCATGATTACCTGACGAATGGGTCGCAACACCAATTTTTGCTTCAGCATCTGTCAAACCAAAAACGGCATTACAGGCACCACGTACTTTAAATGCTGCCGCTTTTTGCAAGTTTTCACATTTAAAGAATAACTCAGCCCCTGTCATCTCATTCAAACGAGTTGACGTTAGCACTGGCGTTTTGTGGATGTATGGTTGAATACGTTCATGGGCAACGAGTACATCTTCGTAGCTTGGAATGTTCATGGTCGGTTTAGGTGAACTGCTCATATGTTCCTCTTAATATTTTTCGTTATTAACCGTATATTGGTCACGGTTGTTTTTCGTTTTACTCGTCAGCTTGCCTTTTATTTAACTGACATATGCAAGCCAGTCCTTTATTAGCTGAGTGTGTGAACGAAATGCTATTTCTTAATAAGTGTCTCAATACCCGTCTTACTTGGTAGAATATTCTGTTTTTTTCGATTCAATTTCACCTTATGAAAAACAGCCAATACTGGCAATCAAGACAGATTTCACCATATGAAATACTGGTGATTTCCCACGAAATGAAAACCACAAGCCACTGAATAAATTGAGTAATTTGAATAAATCAAATCCCCAAAAGTTAATATTTCATATGGTGAAACCGTCAAAAACGAATTAATGATGGTTTTTTAGGCTTTTCGCTTTATATTTAAATCAAAAGTTGACACAAGAGTCAAGAAAGAGGATGTTATATCTATAGAATTAATTAATGGTTCAATTTTTTGATGAGAGGAAATGTTCTAGAACAAGGCGCTTGATTGAGCAGTAGCTGGCTATTGGAATTGAAAGCAACGACGTTATGGAAGATTTAAACCATTTAAAATGATCACTTAGTTTGTTTTATTGATATTAAATAGATTCCTAAACTAAGCAGTAAAAATAAGCGGTAATATTATGACTAGAGTTAAACCAGAATCTCGCATTCAAGTAATCGATAGAGCAGCTACATTACTCGACGCTATATCACGCTATACCATGCCGGTAACATTAAAAGCGCTTAGTGCAGATACTAACTTGGCACCATCTACCGCTTTTCGCATATTACATTCGCTTATCGATAATCATTTTGTTGATCGAGACAACACAGGTAAGTATCAATTAAGTGGCAGGCTCATTAGGCTCAGTAATTATCAATACCAAAACGTTGATTTTAAGAAAGTGGCGATCCCTTACATGGAGAAGCTGCGTGATAAATTTGGTGAAACTATCAACCTTACAGCACGCGAGGGTGACGTAGTTATTTACGTAGAGAAAGCAATTCCCAACCGTATGATGCATGTTCAACAAATTATCGGCAGCCGCGCACCACTGCATGTAACGGGTGTAGGTAAAATGATGCTGGGGATGGAAGGCCATGAAGGTATTGAAGGTTATGCGCATCGAACAAACTTGCCAACCTACACACGTAAAACATTTTCACAAATAGAAAGCTTAGAGCGCGAATGTATGCGCTGTGTCGAACAAGGCTTTGCCTATGATAACGAAGAAGCTGAAATAGGTGTTGGTTGTATTGGAGTGCTCTTATATGACAGATACGGTGAAGTGGTTGCCGGACTATCTGTGTCAGCACCTATCGAACGACGTAGAGATGAGTGGATTAAAGACTTAGTCAAAGCAGGTAAATCCATTTCCATTGAACTGGGTTTTGTTAAAAACGATCTGCCTGTTAAGAAAGCCAGTTAAAAGATATTTTGTAATCTTTAAGGAGATTACACAGCTAAGATAGTAGCTCACCGTCAATATACTACTTCACTAGCGCTGTACCAGTTTTAAAATTAAAAGAGTAGAAACTATGTTGACAATAAATAGACTAAACCAAGCAGAAGCAAAAACAATAATTGACGGTGCGGTGAATAAAGCCAATGAACTTGGTGTTCCCATGTGTATTGCTGTTGTAGATGAATCAGGAAATTTAATTGCCTTTGAACGTATGGATGGTGGCAAGGTACATAGTATTACCATTTCACAAGATAAAGCATTTACCGCGGCATCTGCACGAAAAGGTACCCATGAATTTAACAAAGCCTGCATTCCAGGTCATAAAAATAATTTATTTGGTATTCATACCGCTTTAGGTGGCCGTATGTGTATTGTTGGTGGAGGTTTACCTATCACCTTTAATGGCAGCGTAGTCGGCGGTATTGGCGTGAGTTCAGGCTCACCTGAGCAAGACTTAGGTTGCGCCCAAGCAGGCGTGGATAGTTTTAGTAATACTTATGCTTAGTTAGCCATTTTAAGAATTAAAAATAAGAAATAATCACTAAAGGTGATTATTTCTTATTAGTATTCCCCCCTTCACTGATGTCACAACATAAAAGCGATTAACATCATAATATTGCCCCTTAAATCATTTTTTATTGCCCATTATGATTCTTAAGTTTTATTTATAGCAAAAATAGTGATATCTAACCTTTGCTCTGTCAAAATATACTTTTCACTATTTAAGTAGATATTAACGTGCCAATTACGAGTCAGCTCATCTTAATGTTAAGTGCACTAGGTTCGATAAATGGATTAATCCTTGCTTTGTATTTGTGGGCACAACCCGCTAAAAAACTATCGAACCGTTTCTTAGCTGTAATGTTGATAATGATCAGCATTCGCACGATAAAATCAGTATTGTTCTATTTTAATCCTGAGATCATTAAGCCTATTTTACAATTTGGTTTATCTGCTTGTTTTTTGATTGGTCCACTACTTTACTTCTTTTGCTTAAGTCAGTTAAACCTAATTAAAAGTCAAAAAATTCGATGGGAGTTCCACCTTTCATTTTTAGTGAGTGTGATTTTTATCGTGGGTGTGATTTATCCCTATCAGCAAAATGAAGCGTTATGGGGAAGCTTTCTATATAAGTTCATAAATTATGTTTGGCTAACCTATATAGTTTTATCTTTAACTGTAATTTTCCCTAGAATTCGAGCCGTTTCAAAAAGTATTGAATTTACGCAAGGTGATATTTGGCTGTTCAGCATTTTTATTGGCAATGCACTTATATGGCTTGCCTATTATACCGCTTCATATACTTCTTATATTGTTGGCGCTCTTTCATTTTCATTCATTCTATTAATAGTATGCTTATTGGTTACTTTTAAAATGAAAAACAAGGTAACAAAAGAAAAGTATGTCGATAAAGGAATTGCAAAAAATGAAGCTGATCAGTTAATCAACCAGCTAAATGAATTGATGAACAGCGAAGAATTATACAAAAACTCGGTAATTACTATGCCACAAATTGCAAAAAAGTTGGGGATGTCAACGCCGCGATTTTCTCAGTTACTTAATGATAATTTGAATAAATCTTTCTCTGTATTCATTAATGAATTTCGAATTGAAGCCGCAAAAGTAATGATACTCTCTGATAAAAACCAGACATTAGAAACTATTTCTGAGCTGTGTGGCTTTAATTCGCAATCAACATTTTACAGTGCTTTTAAAAAGCAAACCAATCTAACGCCGGCAAAATATAAGATAAAAAACTCTCCTAATTTATAAATTAGAAGTATGAAATTATAACTGATGACTGTAAGTCTAAAGGCTTAGCGTTATGGTGCTCATTGTTTTAAATAATCAATTCGGAAAAACAATGAAATTAATCAATATTACTCTGCACGGCACATTATTATGTGCTCTTAACCTATTCTTGGTGTTATTTTCCGTATCTTCGTTAGCTAACGTTGAAAATAACGAAATCAATAAAGTATTAAATAATTATATTCAAGGTACGTCTTTTAGTTATCCAGATAAGATAGCTTCTGCTTTTTATTCAGATGCGAATTTACTGCTAGAAAAGAAAAATAAAACTGTCTGGCGAGTACCTGCAAAAGAATATGTAAGCTGGTTTAAAAAAAGCAACTCAGGTGATTTTAGCGGGCGTATTGGAGAAATATTAAATATCGACGTTTCGGGGGCTATTGCTACAGCCAAGGTTGAAATAATGATACCCAAAACACAACGTCGCTTTGTCGATTTATTCTTGCTTAAAAAAATTGATAACGACTGGAAAATAATTAGTAAAACAGCCGTTAGTGAAAAATCCATTCAACATGGCAAGCGTATTTTGTTTATTGTTTCTAACGCACATTACCATGGCACATCATCACTACCTGTAGGAGCCAGCTTTTCTGAAATTGTTAATGCCTATCATGAATTTAAAATGGCAGGTTTTACAGTGGACTTTGTTAGCCCAGAAGGTGGGGCTATTCCTTTATCTTATATAAATACGTCAGATGAACTACAGAAAAAGTATCTTTATAATACAGACTTTATGTATGCGTTAGCGAATACCAAAACGCCGGATGAATTGACGGCGAGCAAATATAAGGCCATACATTATATTGGTGGTAGCAGCGCTATGTATGGTGTTGCCGACAACCAAGATATTCAAAACCTTGTAATGGATATTTATGAAAACCATAACGGTATTATTTCCTCTGTATGCCATGGAACTGCAGGTATTGCCTTTTTGAAGTTAAGTTCTGGAGAGTATCTTGTTTCAGGAAAGCGTATTAGTGGTTATCCTGACGCATATGAAAACCCTCAAAAAGAATACTTTAAGCAGTTTCCATTTCAAATAACTCAAACTATAGAAAAGCATGGGGGAGACTTTAATTATTCCCCAAGAGGTAGTTCGCATATAGAAGCTGATGGACGAGTGATCACCGGACAAAACTATTTATCTTCAGCGCTTGTTGCTAAAAAAATAATTAAAATGCTTAAATGAAAACCTTTAACTAGTTAAATTAGAGTAATCGTTAACATCGAGTCTTGTTAACGATTATATGATTAACCCACTATGGTAGATCATCTTAGTCACTCAGAGAAATAACTAGTCTAGCTAAATATAGTTTTGTTTTCTTACAACTATCCCCTACAATTTCGACTCCAAGCTATCATTTAGCGAACAACTCGGAAGTCCATAAATGCAACCATTTTCAAACAAAATCAAAGCTATTATCGCAATAGTTTTACTTATCATTATTGCCTCAGTTATCTACACTGTCACTCAAAAGGAAGAAGAGCTTCCTAAAATGACAGTGCAAGAAAAAAAGGCAAGGTTCAAATCCTTGATCGTTCCCGCAGTAAACGCTGTTTATGCTAAGTTGATGACTAGATATGAAGGCGTTAAAGCAACCATTGATGCAGGGGAAACGACCACACAAATTGATCAATTAAAAATTGAATATAAAGCGACGACTAATGAAGAGTTGTTAATGGCGCTTAAGCCTCATCCCAAAAGCATTGCCATTGCACAAGCCGCGATGGAAAGCTCTTGGGCCACTTCACGCTTTTTCAGAGTGGCTTACAATATTTTTGGTGTTTGGTCTTTTGACGAAGATGAACCTAGAGTTGCCGCTTTGCAAAAACGTGGCGATAAAACTATTTGGGTAAAGAAGTATGACTCTGTTGAAGCGTCGGTTGAAGATTATTACCGTACTTTAGGTCGCAGTAGTGCTTTCGCTGAGTTTAGACAAACAAGAATGCAAACAAATGACCCTCTTGTACTGGTGACTAAGTTAGATCGTTACTCTGAAAAAGGCAGCCTTTATGGTGAAGAGCTAACATCAATTATCAAGTTCAATAAATTTGACCAATACGACGCTAAATAAGCCTAAGCAATAAATATGTAACGGCAGCGATTCAGCTGCCTTCTTAAACCTATCCATACCATCAAAACCATTCCTATAAAGGGTTGTTATGTCTAAAAAAGTTGCTATTTTTGCTTTTATCATTGCGATTTACTTCGCTTCGAATTCCAGCTATTCCCTGATTAACCTATTATCAGAGCCCGAAAATGAGCCACAACAAAAGGTAGTAGAACTCAGTAAAACTTATACACCTCAGCTATGGACAGATTTTAAAATATTAGAGGTTGATGCTGAACTTTGCTCATTAAAAGGTAAAGATATCTTAGAATCATTGAGTTTTAAGTCTATTAGAAGAAACCTTAAATACGATAAAGCTAAATATGTTTATGGTCAGTTTAATAACAATCAAATATCAATTACCTGTGCAAAACTTGAAGATCAAACTTTTGTTTATACTTCAGTGGCAGGACCTGATGCTGAAATTGTTGAGCGTTTAAGAAATGAGATAGTACAAAAGCTTTAATGGGGTGAAACTGCTTAGCTTTAAAGAACCAAAACCGATTTACATCTCGTAAGTCGGTTTTTACTATTAGCACTGATAACCTTACCAAAGCTCTTTTACTAATGAAATTTTACTATCGGTAAAGCCAAAAATAACAAGTAATGGCTCTGTCGGTTGCCACATGCCATCTGCCTGAATGACCCCATGTGAGTATTCAATAGCCGTATAATTTTTACCTGAAATACTATTGAGCACACGAATTTCATTACTATCATTATTTTGATATGCCCCGCGCTCAAGATTGCGAATAAAAGCTTTACGCCATGAATCCTTATTAAAGTTGGCCTCATACTCCACATGAATATACTTAACATTATCATGGGTAACGTTTAAGAGAACATCTATATCAGCGCTACTGGAGCCTTTTCTGGCTACCTTATCTAAGGCTTTAAAATATGAGTTAACAAGGTCTAACTGACATCTTGCATCACAACTTGAAGCAGACGTTGTACTGGTGAAAGTTAAATAAACCAATGCAACTCCGACGATTAAAATATTTTTCATTACTCCTCCATTCGTTACTGTTTTATTGTAATTTGCTTTGAGCTATTATTAGAGCGTTTGCCGTTGCCTACCTTGTTGATATTACACAAATTACTCTTTTACTTAGCCAGTAGTGTTATTTGTTTGATAACATTGACTGAATCAGGCTCTAGCTTCAGAGCAATTTGGTAGTACTTAAGCGCTTTTTCTTTATCACCAATCGCTTGCCATATACCTGCTAGGCTACTCCATGCTTTTGCTGAATCAGGGAATGTTGCGGTTAACCACTCAAATGCGGGTAGCGATTCATTCAACCCCGCAGAATATCGAATGCCATAAGCGTTATACCAAATGAAATATTCAATCACAGATTGCTCTTCTTCAAGAGCTTTACTTAAACTTTCATAAACAACTTGCAGTTTTTTGCTGTTCTGGGCTAATACTGCCGAAATAAATTGCTGAGAAAGATGAGCCATCTTAAATTGTTCTGAGTCGATAATTGCCATTAAGCTATCAGCTAAAATATCTGTCCAGACACTATTTGCATTACCATTGGTCAGATAAGCAATAGTATAATTATCTCGATTCGGTTCATCGCTAAAATAATGCCTTAGCTTTACTCTATTGCCGCCATCATGACCTATCTGGTGGTAACCATCTCTTTTTTCATATTCAAAACCAAAAGCATATTCGCCTTGCTGGCCATTAAGTAGCTGCATAGGCTGTTGTAATTGCTTTAAACTCTCTAGTGAAACAAGTTTTCCGGTCACTAAACTAGTCATAAAAGCGCTCAGATCTTTTGCCGTACTATAGAGTCCTGAATGGGCAAAAGTATATTCAGGCCAATCAACATCATTATTTTTTCGTAAGGTGCCATTACTCCCTTGGTAACTACTGACCATATTAGTCAAAACCGCTTTAGCACTAGCATGGCCAGTATCTTTTAATCCTAGCGGATTGATAATAAGTTCCTGAACTAAGGTTCGATAAGAGCTAGCTGTTTGGGTTTCTAATATTTCCGATAATATAAGAAAGTTAGTATTGTTGTAGCGATTTTCAGTGCCAATTTCAAAGTGCGCTGGCTCTTCAGTTAATGATAAAAACACCGCTTTTTTATTTGACAAAAAACGACCTTTTTTCATTGCTATATCAAAGTAACGAGGAATACCAGAGGTATGATTTAAGGTATGTTCAAGGGTAACTTCCTGCCAATGCTTAGGAAGATAAGGCAAATAAAAACGAATTGATTTTTTTATATCTAAAGTACCATTTTCAACAAAATACATCACCAAGACACTGGTGAATAATTTAGCTACTGAATAGCTAGGATATATGTGCCTATCAGTAATTGACACAGATAATTCTTTATTGGCAAAACCATGTTTTCCCTGATAAATAATTTTATTGTTTTTTCGTATTTGTACTGATTGTCCAACAACTCCAAACCTATCCGTATTGAGTTTTAATTGATGATTGAGCTGAGAAATTTTTAAAGCACTTATCTTCTCATCAGCCTTTAATGACGAAGATATGATAAGCAAAAAAACTATAAAAATAATATGAAACTTCATATTTACCCTCTGAAAATGTAAATAACAACATTTAATCTATAATAACTAAACCACATAATTGCTAAATACATGCCAAAACTTAATCGACTGCTTTATAAGGTATTGGTAAATATATAATTCAATAAACTCCCATTAAAGGGACTGTCGCCCCACTAAAGGGAAAAAGCCCTAATATTATTACTTGCTGGGAAGCGCTTTTATTGATGCTAAAATATCTCTAACTATGGCTTGTCTTTTATAGATATCTTTCATTCGTTCAGGGGTATCAATATTTAAGGCAAAAAATACAGGCCCTGTTGGCCATTCAACCCAACCTACCCACCAACCATGCTTACCTTGCCAGCCAGTTTTAGCACGTAGAATCCAATTATTTTTTGCTTCAGTCACCATAATATCTTTCATTAATAATTGATGCTCTACTTTAAAAGGCAGTTCATTTTTATAAAGCTTTTCAAGAAATTCAATTTGTTCATAGGCTGAAATGGCAAGCTTGCCAGCAATCCAATAACTGCCTTTCGCTGTACTAACATCAGCATTACCGTAGGCTATTTTCTTCAGGTAATGACTGGCTTTTTCATCACCTAGTTGCTCTGCAAACATATCATAAACCCAAACCGCAGAATTACGCATGGCTGAACGTAAGTTTTGATCTTGGTTATGAGGAGAGTAACTTCTTTTTACGCCATCCCAAGGGAAAACTTGAAACTCATCGTTAACTAATCCGGCATCGAGTGCAAAAAGACTATGGGGAATTTTATAGGTAGAGGCTGGAGAGTAACGCTGTGCTGCTCGCTTTTGATTAAATACATAGGTTTTACTTTGTTTGGCACGCTTATCAAGCACAACGATCGTACCCTTGGCATCATATTTCTTAAAATACTGAGCCAAATCTGTATCCAGACTTTTCTCTGTAGCTGCCTGACTATTAGCGATTATCACTAAACTCGCTATTATTACAACGGATTTAATTATTGATACATTCTTTATAAACATTTAATAAATCTCTTATTTTTCATTAGGATAAACAGTAGAAGTAGACATTGTACTCAATGGGTATTTTGCTGTGAAATATTTATATGTAACAAAGTAATAGCCAATACTTAGCTACAATTTACTTACTGATTAGAGGATTGATTTTCTAACCAAGCCTTAACTGGAACAATCCATTCAGGTAAGGGCTGATAGAAAGCACCATGCTCTTTACCTGTGCTAATAGCTGTTTCTTTAAATAAGTGTATGTTGTCATTTCTATCTTTTAAAAATTGACAAGACCCTGAGAAATCTGAAGTCTCATAAATGGAGTAAACGTTGCCATAAGCTTGATATTCTAAATTTTCCTTAACAAAGCCACCACAAACAGCCAATAAGATGGTATTTATTTTATCTAATCTCAGTTTATCAGAGGTAAGCAAGGTGATTTCACCTCCACGAGAAAAACCCAGTAAGGTAATATTTTCTGCTTTTACTCCCGCTTTTAATAATCTTCTTACATCTGTGGCCAGCTTTTCTGCGAATTCATCCGGTACTGTTTTATCCGGTCGATGGTATGAGATAAGGTTATAGCTAGGATCAGCTAACGCTTTTCTTACCGCAATAAAATCATAAACGCCCCAGCGCTCATTTACCGGCATCAAGTTTTCACCCTCGACAATGAGGCCATGAGAATAAAAAACATACTTTTCAGTAGGGTTTATTGTTTCAGGAAAACTCGTGTACAAAGCACCAGCAGAGCACTTAGCACCTATCAATAGGTTGGTTATTATCAGCCCAGCTAAACAATAGCCAAAGCAAGCTATAATGAACTTCATTATAATATTCCTGTGTTATTTATCGCGTTTGAGGGTTGGATTAGGCTTGATAAATCCAAATAATTTTTAGGGTCCGCATGCTTGCCATTGTCGAGCACCTCAAAATGTAAATGTGGTCCAGTGACTCGCCCCGTTGCGCCCACAGTACCTATAATATCGCCGGCAGAAATATATTGTCCCGATTCAACAGCAAAACTATCAAGGTGAGCATATAAACTTTGGGTTTGCTCTGGATGCTCGATAAGTATTACTTTGCCATAATTTTGATGCAAGGTGACATCATCCGCAATAATGATCCAACCAGAGAAACTGGCAACGACATTTGTACCAATAGCTGCAGAAAAATCAATACCTTGATGCGGCCTATTACCTCGAAAATCACTAATATCATCATAACCAGAAGAAATCCTACCACTATGTAAAGGAATAATACCGTCAACGCTAAACGGGTCAACACCTTGTAGTGACATAAAGGGCTTAGCTGCCATCGCACAGCAGCCAATAAAGCTAGATATCAGCACTAACGCCACACGATTTCGCCAAGACAGTCGCTTATTGGTATGTCCAGACATAGCCAACTTAATTCTATTTTCAAAATCTTGTTTGTTAAAACCTGGACCTGAAAAGTAGCTCATTAAGCCACTATCAAAAGTACTTTTATTCAATTTTAAGCTGGCTATGAGTGCACGGGCATAGGTCAATTTACTTTCCGGGTTAGCTGAGATAACCGCGCTATCACAGTTCAACTCCATACTTTGCAAAAAACGCTGCTCCATAAAGCGAATAAAAGGATTAAACCAAAATAGCGATGAGCAAAAACGAAATACAATAACCGCCTTAGGATCCTGCCTTTTTATATGCATGAGTTCATGGTCAATTAATAAGGTTTGTTGCGTAGTTGGCATGGTAAAAACTGACTCAGGTAATACCAAACTCACTCGGAAAAAACCAAAAACAAACGGAGAAACAGAGCAATCGGTCACCAAAATACGTACTCTGTTATTTGCTATAACTTTTTGCTGTACCGGGCTAAAAGCTCTCAAATTTGTTTTAATTCTCGCTTTGCTAACAAATTTATTTACTTTCACTACGCTCAAGAAAAATCTAAGTAATGAGACACAAGTAACCAAGATTAACATCAGCATAGCTAAAAAAATGAAATTCTGTAGTGCGCCACTGCTCTCTATTTGAGTAAGCACAGGGCTTGAATGCAAGATCAAATCTTGTTGCGAGTCGCCAAAGACAGACTTCAATGACTCAGGAATAATGCCAGTAGATTGACCTAAAGATATTGGCAATAACGGTAGTAACGTGGTGATCAGCCAGACTTGCCAAAATCGAGACCATTGAGTGATTTTTGGTGAAAGCTTGCCAATGACTGACGTTAAACCAAATAAAGCGCTACTCCAAACAATAAAAAAGCCTAGTTGAAATAAGGAGCTGGCTGAAATAAGTTGCTGAATTAAGGTTTGTTCGATCATAGCTTACTTATCCTGCTTATCTTCAGGTGAATCTTGCTCTAAATCTTGCAATAATTTTTCAAGATCAGCAATTTCGCTGTCATCAATTAATCGGCTATCGGTAAACATGGCAACCGGCAAAGGGCCATCTATTTCAAAAACTCGCTTAGCAAAGTCCTGAGCAAATGCCGCTAAGGTTTTCACCTTATCAACTCTGGCAAGGTATATTTTTTTGTTGCCTGAGAACTCCATAGAGACAAAACCTTTATCGCCCATTCTTTCTAAGGTTTTACGGGTAGATGAATAACCCCAGCCCAGTATATGTTCAACTTCATCATGAAGCTCGCGTGCTGTTTTGGGTTGCGAGTGCCATAACTGTTTTAAGATTTCTAGTTCGGGTGCTGTCGGTTGCATTTGTTATCTTGATAATTAAATTACCCGCACATACTGCGACAAGTGTCGCAGCCATGCAAGATAAATATTATTTATTCCATTTAAAAGACCTGAGAAGCGAAAGTTTAAACAATAAAAAAGCCTGTTAACACGCAGTTAGCAGGCTTTCCATATCTTCTATAATACTAATGAGTAAGCTAAGTACTAACCTTCTTTAACGGTTCTTTCCGAGCCTATTTTACCATCCATCACTTCTTCACTTACACCGCCATAACGCATGGTGAAAATAAAATCATTGCCGTGAGTATCAATATTGTTAACCGCTGTTTGACCACAGTTGAATGATACCGTTACTGAACCATTTTTATTTTCAGACCAAGTATGCGAGTTAACATTATTCACCCCTTCAATTAAATAGCTTTTTACAACACTTTAACCATAAAATATTTACAACCCGTTTTAGGATAGCCTTCTTGGGTCCACTGTATTTCATAACCATACTTTTGGTAAAATGGCATCGCTTGGAAGTTTAATGTATCTAACAAGCACTTTACACAACCGCGTTTTTTACCGGCCATTTCCAGCTCTGTTAGAACTTTACTGCCAACATCTTGTCCACGTAGCTCCTCTGAAACCCACAAAGTATCTATCAATAGCCAATCACCAAAAGTGCGAGCGGCGGCGCCAGCAATAACTTCTCCTTGATCATTTTTAACCTGTACAGCCAATGGTAAACGTTTGCTGACTTCCCAATTAGCCCAATTGAAATCCGCAATTTGTTTATCAAGAAAATCAATCAACGCTTGCTCTGGGTTTTCTATCACTTCTATTTTCATCAATACTCCGTAATACTTTTTAAATCCACTTTTATCAGCAATATGCTACTTTTTAGGATGCTGAAACTCAACCACGTTTTATCTGGCTATCGAATAAATATTGAAATTCCGCTAGGAAATACCTAGGGCAATATCGCTATATTACAAATTTAAATACCCCCTATTAATATAATTGTTTATTCTGGAGTTTGTAAGCGGCGACCTAATTCAGCGTAATCAGATAAAATTTCTATCCAGGTGATCAAATAAATGAAGTATTGGTTAAAACAAATCGCTATTTTTAGTGTGATTTTCCTTATCATGAGCTTTGCCGTAGATACGTGGCGAACTAAAGATATTGACCGACAAGCGCTGCCCGCTTTACAGGGAAAGACCACGACTAACGAAGTCATTGATTTGAAAGCATTGAGTTATGAACAGCCCGTGTTGGTGTATTTTTGGGGCACTTGGTGCCCTGTTTGCTCCGTGGTAAGCCCTTCGGTTGATACCATTTCACAGTATTACCCAACTTACAGTGTGGCCATGCAATCAGGTAATAATGAAACATTACAGGCCTATATGAACAAACAGGAATATCAATTTAACGTTCTCAATGACAACGATAATCGCATTGCTAAGTCATTAGGTGTGCAAGTCACGCCTTTAGTGATGGTGATTGACCAAGGTAAACTCGTTAGTTTCACCACTGGTTATGTTAGTTTATTTGGCTTATGGTGGCGTATAGCTTGGGCTAGTTGGTAAGTAACCTCTGCTCGAATAAGTGAAAACATTAATAGAAACTATAGGAATAACATGAGCCACGATTTTATTATTCGACCTGCTCAAGACACAGATCGCACCTTCATTTTTGAGCTATCACCTAGTTTAGCTGAAGTTGCTGGTATGCCATGGCATACCCGTAACGTAGTGCAAAAGATGCAAGATGATTATTTTACTGAGGTCTTTGCAAACACATCACCACAGCAAGCTACTTTCATTGCCGAGCAAGGTAATCAAGCATTGGGTTTTATTCATAGCTGCTCTCGAAAAGATGAGATCTCAGGAGAAGTTTGCGCTACTGTACCTTTACTTGGGGTATCACCAAAAACACAAGGCATAGGTGTTGGTAAAGCTTTAATAACTGCCGCTGAGCAATGGGCTAAAGAACAAGGTTATCGCTTATTGCACCTTGAAGTCTTTGCGCATAACGATAAAGCACAGGGCTTTTATCAAAACCTAGGTTTCGAACCAGAAACCCTTCATATGATTAAAGAAATTTAATTCATTCAAGAATGAATTTTTTAAAACAAAGGCCAGTTTTGATACTGGCCCTTTTAACAATATTAGTTAAAATAACTATCTAATATTTGATTGCTGTATTTCCCGGGATTCTGGCTCACATCATTACACAATACCGCGACAGAAAGCTTCTCTTCGGGGATTCGAGCGTAATAGGTTGAAGTGCCTAACCAACCACCCGAATGTGCGTACTTGGTCATGTTCTCCATTGGTTTTACAAATTGACCATTAGCGTAAAATTGACCGCCAAGTTGATGTTGACTGTTAGGTGTTAGCATTTTTTTAAGAAATTCTTGTGGATTTTTACCAAGCTTAGGGCTGTAGAACTGCTGATCCCAAAGCAGTAATTCGGTAATACTGGTATGTAAACCGCCATCACCAACCCAAAACAAGTTAGTCATATTAGTCTCATAACCTCCTGATTTTAATGGTGCATAACCTGAGGCTCTGTTTTTAACAATTTCATTGGCATCATCACTAAAAAAAGTATGCTTCATACCTAAGGGTTTAAATATATTTTTTTCAGAATACTCCCGCAATGTCATACCACTACGCTCTTCAACCAGCATAGATAAAAGAAAATATGCAAAATTGCTGTATTCCATTTTCGTGTCTGGTTTGCGTTTTAATGGTAACTTTTTAACTACTTGATAGAACTCATCAATTGAAAGGTAGTCTTCATTGCCAAGTCTAAACTCTCCGCCTGCAGCCGATTTTAGAGTACTGTGCTGACCTTTTGCTTTGCCTTCGTATGAGTCACCGACCATATCGTAATCACCCATACCAGCAAAATGTCCTAACATAGCATTTACTGTTACTTTTGAGCCATAGTCAGCGAGTTCAGGTAAATAGGTACGAATATCTTCTTGTAAATCAATCAAACCTTCATCAGCTAATAGCAACACGGCTGTTGCAGTAAACTGCTTAGACACAGACGCCATTCTAAATACTGAATCGGCTGAAAGTGGAATATCATGCTCTAAATTAGCCAACCCGTAGCCTTTAGCAAAAACCAATTTACTATCTTTTATAACACCAACCGAACAACCTGGGGCATTGGGCGAAAATTTATTTGCAAAAACAGTGTCTATTTTTTCAATAAACAGGTGATTAGTTGTTTTCGCGAGTAGCGGAAAAGTCATGATATATAATGATAAAGCAGCCAAGCTTGAAGCAGTGCGCATAAAAAACCGTCCTGATAATAAAAAGACAATTTTAAGGGCTAAGTATAAAAACCACAATTAAGCGATTAATATTATTACTTTTTTAAGGTAAGCAAATATTTCCCGTGCATAACCACAACGTAAAATTTGCTTGTCGCTTTTATTCAATCTTTACTTTTATTTAAGCCCTATTATTACCTGCATAGAAATGACTTAACGGTAGGTAGTAAATAATGATTAAGATTAAAAAAATTGAATCACTAAGCGAATTAAGCGTACTAAAAGAAGCGTATTTTGACAGCGCTATAGCCCCTCTCGATGGTATGTGGCACTTTGGTTTTGTGCCTATGGCTAAACATTTTGGTTTTTATGTTGAGCAAAGTCTCGTTGGCTTTTGTTGCGTTAATGATGAAAGTTACTTGCTGCAATTTTATATTGAGCCAAATTATCATAAATTTTCTCAAGAATTATTTACATTAATTGCTCAGCAAAACAGTTCAATCATCGGCGAAGTCAAAGGCGCATTTGTCAGCACTTCCGAGCCGAATTATCTGGCTTTATCTTTGGATAATTCAGTGAGCTTTAAAGTGAATGCTTTGATGTACCAGCACAATTCAATATTAACTAAAAACACAGCTGAGATCATTGAAATGCAACTAGCTTACGACGAACAGTTAAGCGAATTTGTCAGCTTTTCTGTGACTAACATTAGTGCCCCAGAGCAATGGTTAACTCAATATTATGGTAATTTAATTGCACGTAAAGAACTCTTTGGTTACTGGCATAAAGGGCAACTATTAGCTGCAGGAGAGTGTCGATTATTCGATCAACACCAAACTGAGTATGCTGATTTAGGTGTGATAGTTGCACAAGCAGTACGCGGACAAGGTATCGCCAAAAGAGTATTACACTACCTAACAAAACATGCCGACAACCTAAAACTAAAAGCCATTTGCTCAACTGAAAGTAGTAATATTGCTGCTCAAAAAGCCATTACCCATGCTGGTTTCACCTCTACTCACCGTATAGTGCAGTTTGAGTTTAGCCAAACATAGAAAAACTAGACTTATCTCTTTTGCTATATAATATGTTTAGCTTAAAGTCGTTTAAACAAAAACGCTAAGGTGTGTGATGATACATTGGCTGAAAACTCCTAAAAATAGACAGCTTGCTAAATATATTGATTGTTATTGGTTTCTGGAAAAGCTACCCAATACACAAGGCAATAACTACCCAAAGCTTAACCCGGATCCCGCTGCACATTTAATAATAACGCTGCCCGAACAAAGCTTTCGATATACGAGTAATAAGGACGTTACTCAAATCGAAGGTAGCCATTGGTTAAACCCTTATGAAAAAACCTATACATTAGATCACTCTAAGGCTGTTGCCTGTATTGGTATTAAGTTTCATGTAGGTGCACTGTATTCATTACCAAAGCTTAATGCCTCGCAAGGTAAAGCGATGCAAACATTAATAAATAGTATTGATACCATTAACTTTGACGATATGTTTTTAAATGACACTAACTTAAACAATATTAATCTACATGAGAGTATTCTATGCGATAAGACTCAGATAGATGAACATACCCTGCTTACGTTAGCGAGAAGTGAAGCTGATGAATGTTGCGCACTATTAGATAACTTGTGCCTGCCTTGGTTGTTAACGTGCCATGAAGATAGCCATAGTGAAACGACTCGGCGAATACTGCCACTCTTATCTGATACAGCCATTAATCAATTAGGAAATATCCTACACTGCTCCCAACGCACGTTAGAGCGTAATTTTTTAAAAGTGAGTGGCTTAACACTAAAACAATGCCAATCGATGAACCGACTAGAAGCAATATTAGAGTTTCTTTATCAGCGAAAACAAAGCGATATTGATTGGGTCGACATTGCTTATCAATTTGGTTTTAGTGATCAACCACACTTAATTCGTTATTTAAAAAAACAACTTGGCTTAACACCCCAAGATTATGCCCAACAACGCGGTTTTACTATCGACTTATACGGTAGTGTTAACTCAATTTAATTATCAACTGTGATTGCCTGCTAGGCATGGCCAAACAATCTAAAATTCCAACTTTCAACTTCGTTCGTTGCTAAACGCTGCACAACCCTATCCATCCAAGTATCAGATAACTTACTTTGTTGTTTTAACACTAATAGCTTTTCTTTATTGAGTGGATCACCGAAAAAGGTCTCACATACTGCATTAATCGTCATGGCGTTTTCAACTCGAGCAATTAACTGCAAAGGTTCATCAACACTGACCATACCTGGCTGAATAACCCGGTATAACCATCCACATCGACTAACCTCTTGCATATCCACTGAAAAATTTTCAATATCCCAACGTTCGCTTAGTTTAAAACAAGGTGAGCGTGGCTGACTCACTTCGATAATGGCTTCGCCCCACTGATAGCGATCGCCCACACAAACATTATGCTCTGTCATACCTACTGAGCTAAGGTTTTCGCCCATACCCGCAGCTTGCCAATCGACTTGATTGGTATATTTTTCCTGCCAATAAGCATAATGCTCAGCCGGGTATTGATGCAATGCGCGCTCAACCCCACCATGGTGAACTTTGTCTCCACACTCATCACCTTCCAACCCTTCAAGTGATAAATACAAACGAGTGTTAATTGGATGTTTATCTATCGCTGTTTCCATGCCGTAACGCTTTGCTACTTTGCCGCGGTAAATATTCGTTAGGTAGTGCTTACTTTGCATAGGTAAACCTTTTTTTTAGACTCATGTTACCTCGAGATACTCGTTTCAGTGAGCATTTCATGGCTTTGTTGGTAACTGTTTTAACGCTGAATGATAAAAAAACAAACAGACCAAAAACCATAAATCTTTAATGAGAAAATGCCCTGTCGTTGATAGTAATGTTTCATTTGATAATGAACCAGAAAAACTTATTAAAAATGTCTGAGTCACAACAAAAACCGTACCTGACATAACAATTGCAGGTGCTGCTAATTTGGGATAGTAGATAGCTAATATTAAAGCGACTACAGCGATTAAATCATAAACCCCGATAATATTAGATGTTGTTTGACTACTGAAAAAATCATACATCCAGCCCATAAAAGGAGAGCTTTTAACCAAAGCCTCTATGCCTTGTGCTTCAAGGAAAGTGAACTTCATACCACCAATCCAAAGCAATACCAGTACAACCGGCATGATACTTACCCAAGCAGACAAGATTACAGACAAAGGTCGCTTTGTTAGCATTACCCCTATCGATAACAATGCGAAGTACTTAATGACACCTTGTCCTGAGCCTATAACAGGAAAGCCTCCCATCGACTCTATCCACATAGCGTTACTCAATAGCGAGCCTAAAGGCACTAAACTTATCGCAATCAGTACATAACCCAACACAGTCCTCAAGCTATCTTTAGGGATAGATAAAAAGGCCAACAATGCACTGGCGATAAAAGTGAACGCGGCAATAAGATTAAATGTTTTTTCTGGTAATAAATCAGAAATAAGATAAAAGTCAGTTGTTAAGGTTATATGTTTATGAGGCCCCAATAACAGCATGCTTACACCTAAAAGTGCTGTAGAAATACCGAGTAAAAGTAGTGAAATGTTCATATGAAGTGACTTCATAAAATCCTGTTCGCATTAACATAATAAGTGCCCATAAGACCTGATAAGCTAGATTTTATTTCAGCGAAACTTTTAAGCCATCATTTCTACGCTATTTTCAGCATAAGAAACCATTAACTTATCCATGAACTCAAACAATAAGCTGTTCATAGACAAACTATTATTAACCATTATCTTGTCTGGGGTTTGTATATAATTATGATGACCGATATTTTCAAACTCACCTGCTGATACCGAAATTAATTCTGTGACCGATTCAGCCGTAAACTCTAAGTGGCACTGAAAACCGTAAACCAAAGGCGAATATTCAACTATCTGTCTTGGACAACCCACACTGCTCGCAAGTACCCGACTTGTTGACGTCAAACCCGGCATATCATTATGCCAATGACCGACAGTTTCAGTCGCATTAAAGTGTGAGAAGTTAACATGTTCCCTCCCAGATTCAGTCAACTTTATCGGAAAGTAACCTATTTCCTTGTGTGGACTTTGTTCAAAGGGTGCACCAAGTGCTTCACCAATAAGTTGCGCACCTAAACAGACGCCCATAACAGCTTTATCGGTTTCAACACAGCGACGAATAAAGCTTATTTCTTTTTCCGCATTAAAATAATGACATTCTTCTAGCGTGGTAGCTGGACATTGCGGGCCCCCTAATACAATCAATAAATCAATCGATTGAATATCTTCAGGTAAGCTCTCTTGCAAATATACTCTTGTACAAGTGACGACATAACCATGTTTATTCGCCCAACTTAATAATGCTCCTGGGCCTTCATAGGTTTCATGGATTATAAAATGTATCTGCATTGATTATCACCTTCATGTTATCTGTCATATTGACTAACTAATAAGCTATGTTAGCATTGCCATCAGCGCATCAATATCTACATTAAGACAATAAACAATGACAACCCGCCATGTTAAATCAGCCAATACCTTAATAAGTGAGCAGGCTAATCTCCAAGCTATGGCTAAAGTCATTGCTATGCCTAAAGGTTATGTCGATGAGTGGCATAAGCACCCTTGGCACCAAATCATTTTTCCTTTTCAAGGCATTCTACAAACCAAAGTGGCTGATACTCAATTTATTGTGCCAAACAGCGGTATGTTATTTATTCCAGCAAATACCGATCATGAGTCATTTGTTATGACAGATACTCAGTTTATTGGTATTTATTTAAACCCTGAAATGAATAATCTGTTTCCACTGCAAACCAAAGCAGTATCAGTCAGCCCCTTTTTAAGAGAGCTATTGCTACAGATAAAAGATTCAGTTACGGAATCAAATACTGCAAACACTGTAGTATCTGCATTACTGACAGTACTTAGTGATCAAATCCATGCTGGTGAGTGTTACGATATGGCATTGCTGCTACCAAGTGACAGGAGACTAATGAGTATTTTCAACGCCTTAATGGACAACCCGAAATTAACGACAAAACTGTCTGATTGGGCAAAGCAGGTAGGGGCATCAGAAAGAACATTATCAAGGTTATTCACCAAAGAGCTCGGCATGAGCTTTCCGCTGTGGCGCCAACACCTTAGATTAGTTTCATCATTAAACCTACTTGAAACGTCGCTTTCAGTGCAAGAAATAGCATTCAACGTTGGTTATAATGCCGATTCATCTTTTATTTACGCCTTTAAAAAGCTATTTAAAAAAACGCCACAGCAATATAGAAATAGTGGCTTTAAACTTAGTTCAAGAATTCAGACGAAGTAACCAGCTCACCGGAAAATAATAGAGTAGTATAATTGCACTCTAAATATCATCCCCTTTAATTACAAAATACCTTGGCCAAATCTCTCGTACCTCGGACTCCCACGCAGGGTCCACCCTGCCACTCGCCGATTGTAAAAGCCAAAATTTTGCCCATGTGCGAACAACCTTACCTGACTTACTTAACTTTAGTGGTGAGAATCGGCGCTGATAAGAATGACCATCATATTCAACAACCGTATTATTTTTGGCTCTTTTATACAATAAATCTAATGCTGTGCTAATTACCTCGACCTCAGACAAGGCCAATAAACCTTGCCTTTTTAAACAAGTAAGTATTTCGGCTTTCTTTATACTGGCCTGCATATAGTCATCGATATAGGGTGTGTAAACCATACCCGTCAAACCATAAATAGCCGCACGCTCTCTGTCTGCCAGTGCTTTTAACGGTATGATTAGCTCATTTATCTCATCTAATTCACTGAGACTATAAGGTTTAGATTTCAATGTCGGCACTTGTCACTCCAATAGCCTCGAAGACTCATTACTTATTCAGTAATATTCATTTTAAAATATAAGGCATTAACCAGTTGCTGAAATACAGCTGTGATTATTTTACTACCTCAGAGTGTGCCTGTAGTAATACATAGCTGACCATCCTTAAGTACTATAGTTATGGTGATTTCTATGTTCCATGTTATGTTCCAGCTAAGAAAGTTTGCTTGATTACCTCAAACTAGGAGTCACTCTATCTATAAATGACACTTGCTAGGATTGTAAAACATTTCAATAAAATTAAGTATATCTGCTTGGTATCATTACGTATCGGGTCTATATCCTACCGTTGCCCTTGCAGACATTCAATGAAGATATATCCAAGCTACCTCAGAATATAGGGTTTAACTGGAAATCATAATGTGACTTATTGGCACATTGACGAGAAATGGAAGTTGGTTAGCTATTAATGAACCTTTTGAAGTAATACACTGGGCTGCTGTAACAGTAACTCAAAATTAGCGGCAGTGACGGCTTTACTGTAATAAAAGCCTTGAACTGAATCAACAATTGTCGAATCAATAAATAACTTTTGCTCTAACGTTTCTATGCCTTCTGCAGTAATTTTAAAATTGAGGTTGTTGGCGAGTGAAATAATGGCATTTACTGTGATTACATCATCCTTACTTTCAGGGATAAAGCGAATGAAGCTACGGTCTAACTTAATGCGATCTATATTGAGTTTGCATAAGTAACTCATCGAAGAATATCCTGTACCAAAATCATCAAGGGAAATCGAAACACCTAAGGCTTTTAGTTGGTCTAATCGATGTATCGTTACATCGATATCTTTCATAAGCGTCGTTTCGGTTAATTCTAATTCAAGATATTTGGCTGCTAATTTACTGCTCGTTAAACAGGTTTGTACGATGGCCGCATAATTTTCCAACTCAAGTTGACGAACCGACATATTTACTGACATAACAAGTTCGGAGTACCCCGCATCATGCCACACTTTATTTTGATGGCAAGCCTGTAATAAAACCCAATCTCCAATAGCTGAAATAAGGCCTATGTCTTCTGCAATAGGGATAAAAATATCAGGGCGAACATTACCTAACAAAGCATTATTCCAACGTAAAAGCGCTTCTGCACCCTTGATTTGATGTGTTCCTATATCGATTATTGGCTGAAAATGAAGAGAAAATTCATTACGTTCCATTGCTTTGCGTAATTGATTGCTGATTTGTAACTTGGTTTTTGCTTGTTGATCAAGCTCACTTGAAAAAAATCGAAAGGTATTTTTTCCTGAATCTTTAGCGTGATACATGGCAGTATCCGCATTTTTTATCAATTCTTCAGCCGTTTCACCATCACTTGGGTAAATGGCAATACCTATGCTTAAGCCTATATAAGCTTCATTGTCATCGATAATAAAAGGCGGCTCTATTACCTCAATCAACTTTTCAGCTAAATTACTGACATTATTCGGACTCGAAAGGCTCTCTAAAATAATAATAAATTCATCACCCGCAATTCTAGCGAGTGTATCATCACTACGTAAACGTTTTGACATCCTTGTAGCCGTTTCTTTAAGCACGTAATCCCCCGCATCATGACCATAGGTGTCATTAACGGCTTTAAAGCGGTCTAAATCAATGAATAAAATAGCCGCTGAACTGCTAGACCTTTTGGCATGTATAAGAATATGCTCTAAACGGTTATGGCATAAATCTCTATTGGGTAGGCCAGTTAAACTATCAAAAAAGGCTAATGTACTAATCTCTTTTTCAGCTTCTAAACGTCGACTTATTTCTAACTTTAAATAGCGCCCATTGCGAATAGTGATGAATAGGAAAGCAAATGCAGAAATCATTAACAAGGTGAATAATTCGTCTAATTCCCAGTCCTCATGTTTTCGCGATTCTTCGACTAGATACTCAAAGGCATCATATTCTTGAGCAAACCAAAAGACTAACAAGGCAGCTAATACGATACAAACAACTTCTACCATAAAGCGTGAGCGCAACATTTTAGAGGACAAAAGTTTACTTATTTTATTAATATTAGGCATTATCAACACTCATATTGCGATCTACCTTACAAAGAATGGTTCAATATTTTATTTTGAGTAAATTATTTCTATTGGTCATGCTTTAACATGCACTCATCATCATTCAAGTATAGCTACGAACTTTTAAGTTATTCGATAATATTTAAGTCGTCTTTTATAAGTTAATCAAACGTATGAACTTACTGGTAACCAAACCAATGTAATAAATCACCTGTTTTTCTCAACTCCTCTATTGCACTCGATACTTTTTTACAGAAAACATTACCTTCATCAGTATCTTGGAAGACAAAAAAAGCATCAATGACATTAATAGGGTTGGCCAAATCATAATAAATAAAAACATTACTCGCCGTGTCATTTATTGCATTAACCGTGGAATCAGTATCGCCTATAATCACGTCAATTCTATTTGATAATAATTTTTTAATATTCTTCTTATCGTTATCAACAAAACTTAATGATATATCGGGATTTTGTGTGATCAAATGACCATAACTAAAGCCTTTAACACCACCGACTCGTTTGCCAAATAAGTCTTCAATTGATGTAACTTTAGGCTCTCCTTTTCGCGTTATCGCTATTATTTCTTTTTTCTTAAAGCTAATTGTGCGACAGCTGGCTTTTGGTCTGTTCTCTTCAAGTTCAGGGAAATACCCTGCAATTTTATTGTTGATAAAACTGGCCTGTACTCGCTTAGTTGGTAGTAGTTTTAGTTTGAAATCTATCTTTGTACTTTTCTTTATTTTATTCAGCATTTCGACCAAAACGCCATTTTCAGTGCTGTCTATTAAACCCGGAATATAATAACTGTAAATATCGACTTGTTGTGCTTGAGTAGAATTACAAAACATTAAAAACAGAAAACACGCTAAACGATTATGCATTATGAATACTCAATTTTTGACTAGAAGACGATAAAAATTCACTTTCAGGTATGACAATTTCAAATACACAACCTTGCTCTAAATTACGCACACTTACCTTTCCTTTTAATACCGTAGACACTAAGTTATAAAGAATATTCATACCTAAACCAGAGCCGCCTTCACCTCTTCTGGTGGTGATAAAGGGTTCGAATATATTATTAATAATGTCTTCTCTAATACCCCGACCGTTATCTCGATATCGAAAAACAAAGTGTTCTTGCTCTTGATAGAATTCAATATCGATAATACCTTTATGAAAAGCCTCAAAACCATGAATATGAGAATTCATTAATAAGTTGGTGATAATTTGAGACCAAGTGCCCAAGTATGTTTTTACAGGCTGGCAGAATGAAATATTTATATTTATTTCATAATTATTTTTTTTAAATAACGTCGAGACAGTACTAACAACTTCTCTAATATATTTATCCATGTCACATTCAGCAGGAGTATCATGGCTTTGATGAACAGCAATTAATTTAAAGTTTGAGGTTAACTCCGTTGCTCTGGTTAATGCTTTATCTGTTATATTTATTGAATGGTTTAGTGTCTCAATAAAGCTTGTTAACTTGCTTCTTGATATCCTGTTTTCTTTGATTAAATCCGTAAACAAACTTACTGCGTGATGTAAGCTTGAACTTGATGTCACACAAATCCCTAAAGGTGTCGATATTTCGTGAGACAATCCGGCCACCAGTCGACCTAATGAAGCCATTTTTTCAGCGAGAACAAGAGCGTCTTGCGTATCTTTTAAACTAACGACCGTATTTTCCAGATCTATTGTTCTTTGCTTAACTTGCTGTTCAAGCGTTTCATTAATAGTTTGTTCGTAAATCTTTGCCGCTTGTAACTTTTCATTATCTTCAATCAATTTTTTTCGCATACTATTAATTGAATCAACAAGCACATCGAGTTCGTCTTTTTCTCTTCTATTTCCCTGCAATAATAATGGTTCGGCTAAGTTTTCAAGTGTTAACCTATTACTGTAATTAGCTATCGCATTAAGATGCCTAGAGACAAAAAAATAAACAATGCCAATGATTATCGAGGCAATTATTAAGGTTTTTATGAACTGTCCAATAAAAATAACAGCAGCCTTACTCCAGAGTCGATTATAAATTTGCTCTAAGTTAGCTGTGATGGTCAAAACGCCTATTTCATCGCCTAAATAAATGAGCGGATATTGATGGCTTTCTACGTTATGAGTTACCTGTGTTCCCGATTCAAATTTTTGCAGTAAGGGCGTTGTGATTTGAGCAAAGCTAATACCGGGTAAATTAACAATACCCTTTAATTGCTGATGGACAATTAATTCATTAAAATCCCACAAGTTTGCCGATAACGACGCTAAGTGACTGGATTCTATAGATATGAAATTTTTCTTAATATTTTCAATATCGTTGAGATAATCGTTATATAACTGCGACAGTGTGGTTAAAAGCGTCAAACATGAACTAAAAAACAAAATGGACAATAATACCTTTTTAGCCAACACGTTTTTCTTGGTAAAACACATCTATTCACACTCTATTTCTATAATAAAATCAACTAGGTATTTACCCCAGCAATGCAAGCCTACATTTACCTTAAATATAACATGAGCAAGACAAAACAGAAGCTTTTTCATTCTGTTACAAAAATATATGCACAAAGCTTACGCTAAGTCATTGGAAGTAGGTGTTTCGCCCGAAAATTGGCTAGTTTAAGTGCTAATAATAAGCCTCAGAAGGACAGTGTTATAAGAAGATAATAGTTGCTGATATTTACTTATTAATCATATAATTTACGCTCCTCCGACTAAAGGGATTTACTATTGCCTCCGTTAAAGAAAAAAATTAGGGACGAACAGACAATTAAAGGCATTCTAGAAAAAATGCCTGAGAGTGTTGCCGATAGTTTTAATGACGAGCAATTAACGCATTTGTTCACTATTTTAGGTTCAAGAAGCTGGGGTAGACATTCCATAGATTTAAGAGGGACCTTTAAAATTCCGTTTTATAAATGGCGTTTTTATTATGTATTCCTTACAGGAAAAAACCACCGGGATTTATCAAGAAAAGAAAAACAGATATCCTTAATGGGTCAGGCGCTATTTATTAGTACCTTTTTACTGCTGTGCACAGGGTTAGGTTTACTTATCCTATATTTGATAAAGTCCGCCTTAGGCATTGATATATTTCCAAATTTTTCATTTGGTATTTGGACTTGGTTTAAAGGATTATTCTAATCATTTTTCAACCTTAAATCTCCTGTAAAGCACAACTATTAACCACGATTTTCGCACAGAAAAGACACAAAAAAGCGACTACTCAATGAGTAAGTCGCTTTAAATTTCTAGATTTTTTTACTAACAATCGTTAATAGCTAAGCTATTAGCTTTATTCCACAGTAACTGATTTTGCTAAGTTACGTGGTTGGTCAACATCAGTACCTTTGATGATAGCAACATAATAAGAAAGTAGCTGTAAAGGCAAGGTGTAGACGATTGGTGCGATGATATCATCACACACTGGCACATCAATAACCTTCATGGTGTCATCACTAGAAAAGTTCGCATCGCTATCAGCAAAGACATACATTAGTCCGCCACGAGCACGTACTTCTTCAACATTTGATTTAAGTTTTTCAATTAAATCATTTTTTGGCGCAACAACGATAACCGGCATTTCTGCATCAATTAACGCTAATGGCCCATGTTTTAATTCACCAGCAGCGTAGGCTTCAGCATGAATATATGAAATTTCTTTCAGCTTCAACGCACCTTCCATCGCGATAGGGTATTGATCACCGCGACCTAAGAATAATGCATGATGTTTATCAGCAAAGTCTTCCGCCAAATCTTCAATAGAAGACGCTAACGCTAATACTTCATCTAATTTTGCCGGTAATGACATTAATGATTGCGTAATTTCGGCTTGTTTTTCAGCTGACATACCGTGATGTTGGCCGATTGCTACGGTCATCATTAATAAACCAACAAGCTGAGTCGTAAATGCTTTAGTTGATGCGACACCAATTTCAGCGCCAGCTTTAGTCATAAAGGCAAGGTCTGATTCACGTACTAGCGATGAACCCGGCACATTACAAATAACTAAGCTTGATTGATAACCAATTTCTTTAGCTAAACGTAGTGCTGCTAAGGTATCAGCAGTTTCACCTGATTGCGAAATAGTCACTAATAATGAGTTTTTAGGGACAAACGATTTACGGTATCTAAACTCACTGGCAATCTCAATATTGCATGATACACCGGCAAGTTCCTCTAGCCAATACCTTGCAACCATACCCGAGTGATAACTGGTACCACAGGCAATAATTTGTACATGCTCTACATTTTTAAATATCTCATCCGCGCCTTCGCCGAAGGTATTTATATCAAGCTCACCACCGACTAAACGACCTTCTAATGAGTTACGAATAGCCGTAGGTTGTTCATACGTTTCTTTTAACATGTAGTGACGGTATTCACCTTTATCACCACTGTCGTGTGAAACGTTAGCTTCTTTCGCTTCACGTTCTACTGGCTCGCCATTAAGATCAAAAATATTTACGTCAAAACGGCTGATCTGTGCAACATCACCTTCTTCAAGATAAGAGAATTTACGGGTTACAGGTAACAATGCCATGATATCTGAAGCAATAAAATTTTCGCCTAAACCGTAACCAATCACTAATGGGCTGCCGGAGCGTGCAACGATGATATTGTCTTTATCACGGCTATCCATTACTACTGTTCCGTAGGCACCTTCAAGCTGTTTAACCGTTTTTTGTACTGCCGCTAATAAGCTCTCACTGGTTTTTAATTCATGGTGAACTAAATGAGTGATCACTTCGGTATCAGTTTGAGATAAGAACTCATAACCTAACCCTTGTAAGCGAGTACGCAGCGCTTGATGGTTTTCGATAATACCGTTGTGAACTACCGCAATGGTATTATTTGATATGTGTGGGTGAGCATTTACTTCACTTG
>Ga0209292_1001363_pt1 | contig 29910 bp, 18 predicted proteins | sample GOMGulsemesocosm_2_FD_184634 | JGI IMG/M metagenome (GOLD analysis project Ga0209292, IMG submission 184634) | Methane-oxidizing microbial communities from mesocosms in the Gulf of Mexico - GOM9C Gulf of Mexico (SPAdes) (version 2) | ecosystem: Environmental > Aquatic > Marine > Cold seeps... | reverse complement strand
GGTTCTCCAATCGGGGTTCCTTGAATTGAAAGGCCAGATTTAACTGCAGCAGCTAAGCCCGATTTAACAATAAATTCGAGAAACTCGTATTGTTGATAAAACAACTCTCTAGCTTTTTCTTTATTAGCTTGTTTAACTGCATCAAACAATTGCTTGGGTTGCTCCCCAATTAAGCAAGGTGCAGCAGTGCACCAACCGCTTGCCCCAGCATTTATCGCCTCTAGAGCCATATGATTACACCCATTGAAAAATGGTACTTTGCCATTCGACAGTTTATAAATCTTGTGCATACGCTGAATATCACCTGTACTCTCTTTGATCATGTTGGCATTTTTGATGTCACTCACCATCTTCAACATAAATTCAGGCGACATATCAACACCACAAGTTGCGGGGTTGTTGTATATCATAATAGGCAAAGGTGTGGCGTTTGAAATACTTTCAAAGTGCAGAAACAACTCATCTTCATTCAATTTGTAATAAGAAAATGGTGATACCATAATCATATTTGCACCAATTTTATAAGCATGTTTTGCACGTTTTATTGCTTGAGTAGTTGTCAACTCTGCTATACCAATCACAACGGGCACCCTGCCCTTAACCTGTTTAACTGTGTATTCTGCTACTTGCTGCCATTCAGTTTCACTCAAGTAAGCGGCCTCACCTGCGCTACCTAATGCGGCAATAGCGTCAACTTTGGCTTCAAGCAATATATCTATAACACTGCCTAACTTATCAAGCTCGACACTTTTGCCATCATGACTAAAAGGGGTGACTGGATAGCCAACAATTCCGGTTAATTTCATCATATTATCCTTATATACAATCGGTATGAGTTTTAAGTGCTTGTCTTGCGTAATAGGCAAAATTAACTTTATTTCGTTTATCGGTAGAAACCCAATCATGCGCTTCTTGTGCTAATTCCACTGGCAAAGGTTGAATTTGTCCGGCAGACATAGCGAGTATTTGTAATTTAGCCGCCCGTTCAATTAAAATGGCAAGGTTACATGCCTCTTCAATAGTTCTGCCCGTAACAAGTTGCCCATGATGTGCAAGAAAAACTGCTCTATTATTGCCTAGAGCTTTAGATATAATTATCCCTTCTTCATTACCTACTGGCACACCCGGCCAATCAGCGACAAAAGAGCAGTCGTTATATAAACCACAGGTGTCCATTTGAGAGATCATAATGGGGACTTTCAACATAGCAAGTGCCGCTATATAGGTAGGATGCGTGTGAACAATACAGTTGACTTCAGGGTGTTCTTTATAAATCCAGGTATGAAAGCGGTTAGCCGGATTCGCCATGCCTTCACCGTTTAATGGTTTCAGATCATAATCGACTTCCATCAAGCTAGCTGCTGTGATTTCATCAAAGCCAAAACCAAACCTTTGGGTAAGAAACGTATTTGGTTTATTCGAGCGGCAAGTGATTTGCCCTGCTAAGCCCGAGTCATGACCTTTATCAAATAAGATACGGCATGTCAGTGCCAGTTTTTCGCGATCCGTTAGTTCAATGTCTTCAATGAGCTCTTTCATATCAATTTCTGCACTGATCATTAGATCTGCTTTCGTTGTCGAAGCTGTTTTCATAGTTAATTTTCCTCGTATATTTGCTTTTCTGTAACGACGAAGGCAGGATAGCAAGCCACTGGGTCATTAATAACACCCAGATTTAACATTTATAATGGTCCAGATTGAGAGGTAGTATGTTAAGACCTTGGCAAACACAGTTTTGGTTAGAAGATAGCCCAGGCAATACCTTCCATGCAAAATTACTAAACAAATTAATAGCAGACATTAAAGGTGGACGCTTAGCCCCTAATAGCATGCTTCCGGGTTCACGCTCATTAGCAAAGCAATTAGGAGTTAACCGGAAAACTGTACAGCTAGTTTACGAGGAACTGGAATCGCAAGGCTGGCTCATTACAAAACCTAGGTGCGGTACCTTCGTTGCCGATATTATTCCTGAGCAAGAGTTATCCGATGAAAATAAAGCGCTAATAAGTAACGCACATAAAACTAAATCACCTTCTGAGCTAGTTGAGACTCTTTATCAAGATGCACTTAGTACTGTTCATAGTATCTCTGGTGCAAATGATGGCATTCCCGATGCCCGATTAATTCCATACGAAACACTTGCTAGAGCCTATAGACGAGCGTGTATAAACTTAAGTCGCCATTCAAGCCTAGGTTATGGCGATCCTAGGGGTACTACAAAGCTACGAGATTCAATACAGAAAATGTTGAGTAGTGATAGATTTATGACCTGTTCTGCTGAGCAAATTTGCATTGTCAGAGGTAGTCAAATGGGCATCTATTTAGCTTCAAGAATATTAGACCCAACTAAAGGCGCTATTATTATGGAAGAAAGATGTTACTTGCCTGCAAGAGCCGCGTTTGAATCAAATGGCTTTAAAATAATAACCTGTAAATTAGATCACCATGGTTTAAATATTTCTGCACTGAACACGTTACTAGATCAACATAAAGTCGCAGGAATTTATGTTACACCTCATCATCAATATCCCACCACAGTATGCCTACCAATGGACAGAAGACTAGGTTTACTAAAGCTTTCTAAACGATATCAATTTACAATAATTGAAGACGACTATGATCACGAGTTTCATTATGAAGCAAGCCCTATCCCACCGCTTGCCAGTTTACCTAATTCAGAGAGTGTCGTTCACATAGGTTCAATGTCAAAAGTTTTTGCTCCCGGTTTAAGACTAGGTTACGTTGCTGCCGACCAAGAATTTATAAAGAGGGCAGCACAAGAGATTGTACTTATTGATAGACAAGGAAATACAGTGTCTGAACACGTGCTGGCAGACTTAATGGAATCAGGAGAAGTGAAAAGGCATATTCGTAAAACAAGAAAGCAATATCAAGCGAGAAGAGACTTTGCATGCAGTGAATTTTCAAGAGTCTTTGGCGATAACATCTCATTTAACTTACCTAAAGGAGGCATGGCGCTATGGATAGATATCTCTAAGCTCACCAAGGGAAGAAAAATAAAAGACTTACCTAATAAAGACGCAACCTTGAGTACGTTATACGGCGACGATTCCTTAGAACCCACCCATATTCGCTTTGGCTTTGGCGCTATTACCCAAGCAGAAATAACGAAATCAATCGAAAGTTTATCACTGATACTTAAATGCAAGTAAATATGTTCACATTTTTGATGTTACTTGCCCGTTAGCACTATAATTTTTATTATCTAACCTGTGAGTCATTACCAAGTAAAGTTGACTTATTTTAAAATTCTCTCCCGAATAAGTAAAAAATCTTAAACCTGTATATTAAACATACCATCTTATCACCACGCGCTATTCCCTGAGAAACATCTATATACGATGTATCTTTATAAAAATAAAACTATTATTGCGCCAAACCGTCATAGATTTATTGCTTTGGTAAATATCAAAGTAATGCTATAACTTAATTGGCTCTAATAACTTAACTTATTGGTTTACTGAATATTGTTAGATAAATAATGGAGGTTACATTGAAAAATAACGACGTTAGCGTTAATCGCACAAGTATAGATATCGGCCTAGGATATGAACAAGACATCGCAGGTTTATTTCAGTTTGGAAAAGACGGGCCCTGTTTAGTAGATGCAATCACGTTTGTCTTTAGTCAAACATTGCAAAGAGATATGTTTTTCGGTTCATGGGCACAGGCATATCGTAACGGCAATGGAGAATACCGACTGAAAATAACCAGCCCTACAGATGATGTATCAGCGTATGAGCATTTAATCCCCAAATATATTGAAGCAGGTAAACAAGCTAGGGTAAGTTATTACGAAAAGGTTCCTTATTCTGTACGTAAAAATTGGGAGTTTTTACTGCCTTTTGGCCTAGCAATGGCCAATGTAAAGTCTATTCAATTATTGCATTTTCCACCACTTGAAACGTTTACCTATAAAGACTATTTATATTCGCCAACCAACCGACGATGGGAGTGTTTATTAGCGCAAAATAATTTCAGCGGAGTAAACAATACTCCTGTTGAACGTATTATTGATGTCGCTCCTATTGCAGCCCCTGGCGGTGCAGGTAAAGAACTTACTGACTACAATCAAGATTTCATTCCCTATGCCAAAGCACAATTAACTAACTTTTTACGTCCGTTAGAGGCAACGAAAAACGAAATAACTCAACCAGTTATCGCTTACGGCGGCCCCGTTCATGAATGGTTAAAGGAAGCCTTTAAGTTAAAGGCAACGCCAAAAACACTGGAAATAGTAAAACTAAATATCCTAGAAGGCGAAGGAGCTCCGTGCACTTGGGTTTTATGTGCTAATCATCCTAGTGAGTACTTATACGACACTAGCCTGCCGTTAGCCGATGCCAACAAGCGCAATGGCAACTACCCCTCTCCTATTGAGGTCATGTGTCAGGATTTAGTTGCTGCAGGTTGGCAGGCTCATATGTCTGAAAACCCTGGTGATGAGCCATATAAAACACTCGCCGATATGCAAGATAAATGGGGATGGGATGCTGAAACGAAAAAAGTTAGAGAAGATAAAGAAGATGCACTATTGGCCATAATGAAAGAACAAAATCTAGCATTTAATTTAGATAATGATAGCTTCACACCGAGTAAGGCACAAACTAGCGCTAAAACATTTGCTCTACAACGTAGCAGCAAAACAGATAACTATGCAGCCTATGCCATAGACTTTACTGCTAATAATATTTTCTCTGAAGTCGTTATGGATAAAGATGCCAATTTTGAAAAAAGTCAGCGTTTAATGCAAGTAGGTGGTTATCTTATAGATTGGCAGCCTGCGACCTCAGAAGATGATGTCATTGAATACCAAGTATTCAAGTATGACCGAAATAGCGCTAACCCATTGGCGGAGAAAGTAGTCGCTTATGGTAAGTGGTCTAAAGAAAAATTCTTTGGCAATTACCGCCCTAACTATGGTGCCAACTTTGAAGAAATTGAGCTTTTCGGCTTCCCCGGTTATGTGCTAAGTATCATCCCCGCAGCTGGCAGACGAACCTATCAATTATGGAACTTTGATCCTCTAGCCAAAGACGATTGCTTATCTGAAGGCGAATTTAAAACTGGCGGCTTCCCTGATATTGCAGCAAACAGAGAGCTGTATCCAATTGGTAACTATGTATTAGATCGCAAAGGTGCTAATTATCGAGTTTGGAGCTTCGATCCTCAATCAACGCCGCCTTTAGCTTTGCCTACCGTGCAAGAAGGAAATTGGACTAACATCAACGAAGCAGATGCAATGATAACCTTAGGTGAGTATATTTTGACTTGGAAGCCTGATGATATTTCTGCAGGTTGTCAAGTTTGGTTATTTGATGCTGATAAAGACGACCCACTTGGCGAACACCCCATTAAAACATCTTCGCTGCCTTCAAATTTTGAGCAAAATTCAAGTTTATTTGGTGTAAATCCTAGCCAGCCAGTAAACAAAACCGAAGAAGTAACACCCGGTACCATTGAATTTATGCGTAAAGAAATTGAGCATGTAGTGTATTACATGGTTGAAAGCCGCTCTTTCGATAACGTACTAGGCTGGCTATATGAAAGAGGTAAAAAAGAAGGCCTAAACTGGGTTGGCACTAATGACGAGGGCTTTCGTGGCTTAGATGCTTCAATGAGCAATACCTTGCCTAATGGTGAGCAAGCCTTTGTTAGCCAATACAAAGATGGCAAGCTCAGTAATGATTATGTACTAGGTGGCCCTGCACAAGATCCATGGCACGATAACAGTGACGTGCTAATGCAAATGTTTCATGATTATAAAGGCTACGCAGATCGAGCTGAACCAACAATGGACGGATTTGCTTGGAACCAAAACAGCGCAGCCGTGCTTTCCAGCTTTAGTCCTGAGCAGTTATCTGTATTAAATGGGCTCGCAAAAAATTATGGCCTTAGCGACGATTGGTTTAGTTCACTCCCCGGTGGTACCGATGTTAATCGAGGTTTCTCTGTTAGTGGCTCCGCTTATAATCGTTTGGGAACTTGGGAAGGAGGAAGCGATTATGAAGATTGGCCTGATCAAGCCCATCGACAGTCAATCTGGAAGTCGCTTTGGAACCATGGCCATCAAGATTGGAAGATCTATTATAACATTATCTGGGACAAGGCCGTTTTTACCTATCAGCTTTACCTCAAAGGTCAGATTCCAGAAGTAGATGCTGCTTGGGCTAAAGCTGTACTGGAGGAGAAAAACGCTAACAACTTACCTAACTCACAGTGGATATCACCGATGAAGCAATTTTATGATGATATAAAGTCCGACACACTGCCACGTTTTAGTTATATAGAACCTGCTTGGGTAGGCGACAACTGTACTTCTTATCATCCTGGATCTTCAGCTTCAGGTATAGCATCAATTGTACCAGCCGAACGTGCGCTTAATGATATTTATGAAGCATTGAGCAGCAATCCGAAAATTTGGTCAAAAACGTTACTGGTAATCACCTTCGATAAAAATGGTGGCCTGTTTGATCATGTCCCCCCTAAATATGCCAATAAACCTTGGCCTAACGATGTAACTAACGGCTTTGAGTTCGACATAATGGGTCCACGTGTGCCGGCAATTTTTGCTTCCCCATGGATAAAGCCCAACACAGTAATGAGAGCTAACAATGGCCAAGGGTTTGACTCTACGTCTTTTGCCGCCACCTTGTTAGATTGGTACGGCATAAATCGAAATACATGGGGTATGGGCGATCGTATAACTCAAGTGCCAACCATTGAAGGGATATTAAACGAAGAAAAAGCGCGTGAAACTACACCAAAACTTAGCGTCCCGTATGATAAGAACTTTCCTAAAAAAGGTTAGGGCCTGTTGAGTTAACGCAAGGGATATTCAAAAGAGTACCCCTTGCTCTTTTGACTTTATTTAGTTTTACATTGCCCGCATAAAGAGGAACAAAATATGCTTAGCGCTCAAAGCGATTTGAATGAAAAAATTGATTGGTGGTTTGTCTATAAATTACCCAAATCATGTGGACCAAAACATAATCCAACAACTGGTAGAGAATATTTATACTTTCAATCAGACCAAAAAACACCACTTAGCTTATCAAAAAATAAATTAGGTGACGGGCCAAGTGGCGCACTATATCACACACTTGACCAGCTATTTACCAGCCAAACCCCTAATGTAGGATGGATTCATTATAACGATGAATATCCTGATTCCATTCAACCAGCAGATTTTCCAAATAATATCCCCGCCAAGTTTCATCGTCAAAGTAAAAACGAAAGTGCTAACAAAAATGACCATGGTAAACCGGTAAATCATGATTTTAATGGCCATTGCAAAGGCACATTAGCCTTCGATTTAGACACCAACAGTGCTTTTTGGTTATCTCATTCCACTCCAAGAATTCCCGGTTTACATTTAGCTAATGAAGAGGCTTCTTTTTATCCCCAATACGCCGACCAATATGCACAAACGTTTATTTGTATCAGTTTGGCCGATGTATCAACAGCCCAACAAATTGCGAAAGTATTAACTGCCCAACATCAACCGCAAGTGTTTGGTTGTAAACTACCAAATTCAGTAACCGAAGACTCTAAATTTACTGATTTATGGAAACTAGCACAAGGTTCATTACCGCCAACCTATAGTAAAAAGTATGTTGAAAAACATGGTAAAAAACCGCCAGCAGATCTTACTTTTTATGCTAATTCTGGTAAGTCTTTTCGACTATTAGCGAAAAGTGGCGCCTGGTTTGATGATTTTTGGATAGATTTAGTCGGGCCAACCCTTGAAGTTGATTTACGAATTGAAACTTGGCGACGGTTAACCAAAACAGCCTTGTTGCCGACTAAAGATGGCCAAGAAGTTATCGATGACTACGGTAAACAAGACTTCATTACCACCTATAAAGGAAGACAATACCACCATGAATTTACGGAGCTTAAAGATAAAGACATTATTGATGAAATAACTAATATCGATTTGCAAATGTTAACCGATCACCAAGGTAATCAATTAACAGAGTATCATTGGTCTTATACTAAAGATCATGCAAAGTGGGCGATATCAGAAGAAACATCAGAGCGCGGGGAAAAAGAAAATGATCACTGGGAGCCTACTCAGCTCAGTTGGGTATGTATTGCTGACATGAATCGAATGACCTCACAAGAAAAACGAGGGGGTGGCGCTATTTGTTTTCATGAGCCGCTATTGTGGCAAGGATTAAATGAAATTGAACGTATCAGTGGAAAAATAACATGACAACTATATGATTTTGATAAGGGAATAACCATTCTCTACAATCAATGCCTACCTAAAGACGCTTCTAACTCCAGCTGAATCATAAATCTTCAAGTGGAACTGGTATATACATTATGTCGGTAAATAGCATGATGTAAAAAGTTAAAGGTACGCATAGAGTGAAAACGCGATAATACTTTGTTTTCATTGACTCAAAACTTGTATCTACTCTGAAGTATTGCTGATTTCCTTCTCCCCCATCAGAGCAATAATGGGAATATCGGTTGACGCTTCTATTCGGTTCCGCCCAAGCTCTTTGGCCTTATATAAGGCTAAATCTGCTTTGAGGACCAATTCCTCGGTACTAAATTTTTTACTTTTAAGAGGTACAACCGTAGCACTACCCATACTGACAGTGACAAAATCCGACACCGATGAATTTTTATGTTCGATAACCAGTGACTCCACAGCCGCACGTACCTCTTCACCTACTTGCATTGCACCTTGGCAATCAGTATTAGGCAGAATTAATATAAATTCTTCCCCACCGTAACGTGCTACAAAATCATCAACCCTGTGTAATTTATTTTGTACTGTGGAGGCGATTCTTTTTAAACAATCATCACCAGCTTGATGACCATAGTTATCATTAAAAACTTTAAAATAATCAACATCTAACATGATCACCGTCAGTGGCTGCTCTTCACGTCGAGAGCGTAACCACACTTCTTGCAAATATGCATCACCACGACGGCGATTAGCAACGTCAGTCAAACCATCTCTATCTGCCAAGTTTTGTAACTCTTCATTAAGCTCTTCCAACCTAGCCGTACGTTTGGCAACTTTGGCTTCTAATGTATGAGAGTATTCTTGTACTTGCTCATAAAGGCGAGCGTTATCTATTGCTACTAACGCTTGAGCTGCCAATAAACGAATAATTTCAACTCGATCTCCAGTGAACACACCACCCGCTAAATTATTCTCTAAGTACAAAACACCTTCAAATCGTTCTCGTTTTATCGGCACACATAATACCGATCGTGCACCCTGTGCAACAATGTATGGGTCTCTAGTATACGGCCCTTCAAGCACAGCTTCGTGTAATACTAATGCCTCACCTGAAAAAAATATTTTGTTGATAAGCGCAACGGGTAAAGGCAATCTATCGCCATCTCTAGTTGGTAAATTCATATGTTCAGGTACATTAATTACAGGAAGACCCGCTTTTGGTAACTTAGCCGCCTCTATAAAAAATTTATCATCGCGGCGCACCACTAAACAGCCCCACTGAGCGCCAGAGTTTTCAAGCAAAATAGACATCGTTTTTTGCAGCAGAAGATCTAGTACCATTTCACCTGAAATTTCACGGGATGCTTTCATTACCGATGCAAGATCTAAATCAGATATCTCAGTTTCTTTATACGCGCTATAAGCTTTTCCTGTCAATTCATGTAATACAGGATATTCTTTAAATAACCACTTAACTTTACGTTTTGCTCCCCAGCGATCGTAAATACGATGTGCAGCTCTTAAATATCCCTCTGCTGCTTTTTGCTGACCCTGTGCCAACAGGTGACATGCAGCACGTTCACAGGCTGTAGCCTCGTCACGCAAAAAACCACTTTTTTTAGCCGCTTCAATGGCTGCATCGTAATGCTGTAGTGCTAATTCAACTTTGCCTTCTATACGTTCCAACTCGGCAGCCATTAAGTACTGTAAATGCCGGAAATTATCTTCACAATTGTCTGCCCAGCGGGTCATACGAGCCAAATCTATACGCAAACGAGCAAGTGTCGTTACCTGTTCATTTTTAGGCATTTCGGGATAATGTGTCGTCAACGTCAAATTCGCAACAAGATAATAACGCACTAACTGCGGCAGAGACATAGAAGATTTAATCAGTGGATCTTGCGCTTTAATAAGCTGCAATGCACGATCGTATTCACCATATAAAAAGCAAATTTCGGCATTATAAATATTATGATTAGCAATGCCTGTCATAAACTGTCGTTCTTGCATGCCTTCAAAACATTTTTGTGAATCAAATTTTTTATCACTTAAACTAATGGCAGAATCAGTTTTACCTAGTAGATTACGTTGCATTTGCAAAAAGAGAGAACCGGAATCAAATGAGTCTTGATAAGCGCACTCACGCACAATTTCTATGTTTTCAGCATGTAAACGCTCTGCACTTTCTATATCTAATGTCGGATCCCATATCACACAGTCTTGTGCGCTATAGGCCAAATAAAGTAAATCACCTGACTGATAACCCGCTTCAATGCCTTTGCGAAATAAAGGCGTTAACGTTGACCAATGATTGCTCCAATGGTGTACAAACATAGCGTAAACATAAATAACCCGTGAACGTAGCGTTAAATCGTCAAGTCGCTCATTAATCGCCAAACCCACTTGACCGTATTGATAACCTAGCGCAGGTTCATCTAATTCACCACATAGCAACATGCCATAAGCGGCATAAATAAAGGCTGATTCAGGGCAATTACCATGGCGTAATGACAAGTTCACAGACTTTAATACCAGATAAGGAAATAAGTTTCCGCTGCCTGAAAGAAAGGCTGCCGGGAAAATTTCCATCAATAAACGCATCGCGATAAAAATAGCAGGGTCTTGAACTTTATCTGCTTCAACCAGCTCGGCAATATTTCTTCCTGCGAGGTTAAATTCCACTAGCTTGTGTTCTGCTTCAATATCAGCGGGTGTTGGCTGATCTGTAAAGTCAATATCTAGTAATGCTAACCCTTGAATCGCAGCAACAATAGAGTCATTCATACGGCCTAGTGTGGCGTATTGACGAGTACGAGTAGCGAGAATATCACTGCGTTGTATGTTTGACTCTGCATGCGCCAGCATTATTTCAATCCAGCTATCTGCTTGCTCAATTGCGCCAGTGAGGTAATAACACTGTTGAATTTCACTCGCCAATACTTTCATTAATACTGGTGCTTCATCCCAAGGATTAACAGGTAACAACTGTTCAACTATCAATAAATAATCAAGCGCCGCCTTATAAGCGGTAGCATTTCTAGCTCGCTGTCCTGCGCGTAAATTAAGCTCAGCCAATTGCAAACGTTCATATGATGAGTCAATCAAAGCAATGCCTTGGTTAAGGTGACCCACAATATCGCTGAGGAGTTCATTGGGGACTGTTCCATAGGTGTGTAGCAGCAATAACCGACCAATAGACAAATGTACATGTGCTAATCGGTCAACATCAATCAATCGGTAAGATGCCTGTTGCACCCTATCATGCTGAAAACGGTAACTCAGTTGAAAGTCAATGTTTTCACTATAATCAGCCACTAGCCGATAATCATTGTGCAAAGGTTGAACCGTATATTGTTTCAACGCAGGTAATAGCGCTGCTGCGGTATCAGTGATTGAGTGCTGATAAATGGCAGCTAACGTTTGTAGATCAAAACAAGCGCCAATACATGCAGCTAGTTGCAATACCTTTTGGGTTTCTTCTGGTAATTTGCGTAAATTATCCACCATAAAACTGACAACATCGTCGCTAACATCAGCCCAGTTAACGGTTTCAATATCCCAGTGCCAGTGACCAGCAGTCTCCCCAGCTGTTATCGCGCCCTGTTTATGAAGATAGCGTAATAGTTCATTGGTAAAAAAAGGGTTACCTTTTGCTTTGTTATATAAGAGTTCAGTAAGCTCAGTTGGCTTGTCTAGCTCACAGCACATACTATCAGCGACTAACTCTGCAATAGCTCCTTTATCCAATGGCTCTATTGGTAAATAATGAATATTGTCTTGCGCTTTTAAATCATCTAGCAATGAGCTTAACGGATGTCCAGCAACTACCTCATTACTACGATAAGCAGCAATTAATAACAGGTGACTTTGCTCTCTGGAAGTTACTATACGTCGAAGTAACTCCAACGTTGGACTATCACTCCAGTGTAAATCATCAAGAAATAACACAACAGGATGACCTTCACCAGCAAACACTTGTAAAAATGAAGCCAATACTAAATGCAATCGGTTACGCGCTTCTACTGCCGGTAGTTCAGGCACAGATGGCTGTTTACCTATAATAGGCTCAAGCTCTGGCACTAATTCCAATACTAAACTTGCATTGGGTGACAGCGCAGCCTGCAATTTCTTACGCCATTGACTAAGTTGTTTTTCTGACAGTTGTAGTAACTGTTGTACTAGTGCACGATAAGTTGCAGCAAGCGCAGAATAGGCTTCTCCCTGCTGAAACTGATTAAATTTGCTTTGCACCAGAAATCCGCGTTCTCGTACTTGGAAACGATCTATTTCATTTACCAGTACCGATTTACCTACACCAGAATAACCATGTACTAAGCAGAATCGAGTTTGCCCATTCACCGCTTGTTCAAAAAGATCAATTAGTTGTTTTAATTCATGATCACGACCATAAAGCTTTTGTGGTACCAAAAACTTTTGTACTATGCCCTTTTCTCCCAAAATAAAAGGTTTAATAGCCTTACCTTGAGCTCGTAAATCAGCACAGAGTTTTAAATCATGCCTTAAACTTTCTACGTTTTGATAACGCTCTTCTGGGCACTTGGCTAGTAATTTAAGTACAATTTCTGAAACAACTTCGGGCAACTTAGGTATTAGCAAAGTTGGCGATGGTGGTAAGCGGCAAATATGGGTATAAACCCAATCTAGTGCATCTTTAGCCTCAAAAGGTCGTGTGCCTGTAAGTAGTTCAAATATAAGTATACCAAGAGAGTAATAGTCTGAACGGTAATCTAAATCACGGTTCATTCGCCCAGTTTGTTCCGGCGACATGTAAGGCAATACTTTTTCTAATTGTTTTGGTAATTGTACTGACTGTAGCTCTTGATCCAGCTCAGACGCAAAAGCTAAGCCTGCAAGCGCAATTTTACCGTTAGATGTATTGAGCAGAATGTGTTGCGGAGACAGTGCTTTGTGTACTATCCCTTTGTTGTGAATACGCCCCAAGGTATTAATTAAACTCAGGCTAATTTCTAACACCTGTGACAATGGTAAGCCTTGCCTAGCTGATTTAGCCAATAACTGCTCAAGTGTGCAGTCATACAGATCAGTAACTAAAACTAAATTACCACTGCCATGAGGAAGTACATCATTAATCTTTCGTACACCAACTATTTCACTAAGTCGCTGGGTGAGTAGTGCTTCACGGCGAAGGCTTGCCACTTGATTTCGTTCAGGGTATTGGGCATCAATGGTTTCTAACAACACTTCTACGCCATCACTCAAACGATGAGCTCGATAAACTACCCGCCCTGAGATTTTCCAGAGCACAGAGTCAACTTTATAGTCGAGTAATTTAAAACTGCTGTTCATCTAACTTTTCACTTTTATTTTTATTTTTATTTTTATTTTCTATATATTGAATAATTTCGAAAATGTAGCTAGGTAGTCTTCTTTTGCAGTGTGCAATAACGGCTCACCGTGTCCACACAAGGCATGTTTAAATGATAACTCCTTTAAACGAACAAAATCTTCTGCCGTTGGTGCAGCAGCCTGTAACCAAACAGGTCCTACATTTGCTGGTGTAAAAAAGCCCATTTGTTGCATTCTTTCTGTTGAGCTATCACAAAAATGCTCATCCGGTGATAACCAGTTCTGCAATGCATCACAGGCAATAGCAATGCCTCCTTCACGTTGTAAACACAGAATTGCCTCTGGAATTTGACTGGTACCAAACTGAAATAGACTTGCATCGCTAATAGGCAATTTCGCTGTAACTGATAACTCATTGACCTTAAGGTTGGCTTCATTATCAACACCTGGCATCGCCCAATATTGAGCTTGATAACGTTCGACATAAAATGCATCATCACGTCCGTGTAAAGCACCTAAACGAATAACATCAGTTACTTGACCAAGTTTATCTAGCTCAGCAAGAGCTTGTTCATTTAATCGTATGCTGTTTATGACAATTAGACGGTTATCATCACGAACAATGGTCATGTTTCGGCTGAACTTCCAGTCTATATCCATTAAAACAGTTTCCATTGCGCCACTTACAAAGAATATATTGTCAAATACTTCGTATATGGATCCATGAGCAAGGGCTTGGGGGTGCTGATTGAGTGATAATTCTTCCATGGTTTTAAACTCCTCATTCATGGTGATAATTAAAATGACCAACGTAGCGATACTCTACGGCATATTCATTTAAAAAACTATTGAGATATTTCATTTGACTATAATTAAGACGATTCTGTTTGATGTCATCTATTGTTTCTTCATTTTTACTACTATCTAAGCGCTTTAAGTGGAACAAAGTCATGTCTTGCCCACCAAAAAAACGCTTCAAATATTCATGATGAGGTCGCGCCTCAGACATATCAAAAACATAGCCTTGTAACGCAGTATATAGGGGGATTTTTGCCAGTGAATTTACATCAAAACTAGGATAATCACCTTGCGGGGGGGAAAACATAGGATAATCCTGTGGCTTGTGCACCTGTTGAGTAGTAATGTTGTCAATATACGCATTATCCAAACCCGCTTTAACTGCACCGTCGAGGATAATATTAAGGTAACGGCGACTTGGTAAACAGTTGTTATCAATAAAATCAGGCATACCTACATAAGTTAACGCCGAAATGATTTGCGTTTGCTTTGGTGTATCATTATTTACTTCTACCTCAATGGTAATCCGGTCATAACCATAACCATAGGCTTCGGTGGCATCCAAGGGAGCCAGAGCCTCATCCGAACACTCATGTAGTACCCCCAAAACCCGATCGTTAGGATCACCCGTATACTCGATATTGCCAACACCACCTTCGTTGCGAAAAAAGTGTTGTACGTTAAAGCGCAAAATCCAACCACGTAAAGCTGCCGAACGTGACCTTAAAGGCACCACGCCTTTAGCTTTTAGGGACTCCATACTTATATTGGAGCCGAAACCGAAATAATGAAACATAATAATTATAGTCTGTAATTAAAAATAATATCGCCATTGGAGCCAATAAATAATCCTTATATATTGGCAGTATTTTTGATGTAATAACTAGAAAACCAACAAACTATAGTCTAATATTTTTATACTAATAACAAGTTGTTTTAACTATGAAATTAATGATACACATAACTTCAATCCACCAAAAAGCCCTTTATTCATTAGTCTTAGACTAGTCTGAACACCTACGATTAAAGAGTCAAATCAACTCCCTGACTACACTTACTAGACAATATGTATTAATGGACAAATGATAGATGATCATTCCTACGTGGAGAAAAATAAAAGCTTGCTAAGAATAGCTATTTAGGTAGATAAAACCCTCAATAAATTTTGTGAAATTTGCATATTTTCAAATTATTCCTATATTTACTTAGATGTGTTCACATCCCCCACATCAAAATAGATACAAGGAGTGTATTATGTTATTAATTTTTAACTTTGACGGTACTGGTAACGAACCTCAAGATGGACGTCAAGAAGAAAACAAGCAGGGTAAAAAAGAAGACGATAATATTAGTAATATACTGAAATTACACCTAATGCTTGGAGGAAACTTATACAAGAAAGGCAAACATTACGGAAAACCTGATAAAGGAAACGCCAACCATATTTTTTACTATCAAGGTGTAGGGACTTACGGCACATGGTGGTCAAAACTAATTAACTCAGGGATATCACCAGAAAAAGGCGATGTAAAATCAATACTACGTAAAGCCTTAGATGATTTCAACGACGTATATAAACCTGATGCTATCGTACTCGTTACTGGGTTTTCACGTGGTGCTGCATTAGCTAGACGCTTTATATCGCAATTAGAAAAAAACTCTTTATTGATTGTTCCTAATGCTGAACCATTTGTTTTTTTAGTGGCATTTGACACTGTGGCAAGTATTGGCTTGCCCAATATGAGTAGCTCTGATCGACCAGATTATGATGTACTATTTGAAAGAGGTTTCACACTTTCCAAACTCGTTAAAAAAGCAACCCATCTAATTAGCCTTGACGACAAACGTAAAGCATTTCAACCAACATTAATGAATTATGACGCTGAGCGTATATCAGAGATCTGGTTTGCCGGTGCTCACAGCGATGTGGGTGGCGGCTATTACCGAGATGGGCTATCGGACATAACACTTAATTTTGCAATAAATTGGCTAGAGCAACAAAGCCAAGAAGATATTTTGCCACAGGTTGAATTAAACATTCCTAGTTCTGAGCAAATAAACGACGCCTGCCCTGACAAACTGAAAAACATGATAGGTTTCGATGACTTAGCCAGAAACCCCAATCCACTAGGTAAAAACCATCAACAAGACCGATGGCCAGTAATTGACTGGTTTACATTAGATGATAGGGTATTTTGTGTCATTGAAAAAGATCAAATATCAAAAGAGAAAAACCCGACTTTACACAATAGTGTGCCAATAAGAATTAACAGGGATGCTAACTACAAACCCAAATCACTTTTAAATGTAAAACATCAAGTTTGGTATGACTTCAACGATAGTATTAGCGCTGTTGGCATAGACAAACATATAGAGTTTTCACGTCAAAACTGGAAAAAACTAACACTCAATACACCGATTTCAGCCAATGTTTATGCTGCTGAAAAGTTCAACCACACCGGAGTATTACTTAAAAAAGGTCAATCGTATAAAATAGAAGTTTCGAACGAACAAAAGTGGCACGATGGTAATATTCAATGTGATCCTGATGGTTGGGACAGAAGTGATGTTACGCTTGGATTAAGCGAACTACCTATAAAGTTTGCTGAATCATTTAGGCGAGTTCCAGACGCCGATTGGTTTACCTTGTGTGTCTGCACTGATACTAACGATAGCAATGCTATTTCTATTGGATCTTCCGGTGTTTTTCAAGTCAAATCACCTGGCGAGCTTATCTTTTTTGCCAATGATTTAGACTCTAAATACGGTAACAACAGAGGCAGTTTGTGTGTAAATATTACTTTAACCAAGGACCCTAGTTAAGGCTTATATACCTTCCAGAGCGAGCAGAGTACGTTACAATACGTTTTATTATAGGAATAATAATCAACGCTGCTCGGAAATCACATAATTTAAAACGAGCAAAAGAAAATACCTTTAAAATGAACATTCCGATTGAGTAAAAGGATTCTGATGAATCACTGGCAAGCATTGTCGTTACTTAACGTCGTATAACGCTTTATCGGGTGTGGTATTGCATATTATGAAAACAATAAAGCTGTAGTTATAACTATCGTGAACCAAACTACTCTGTTGATGACCGTGATTATCACCCTGTTGAAATACGGTTAGAAAACGAAGGTGATTGCTAGCGCCTCAGCTACATCACCAGCTTTTATTATGTGGGGTCTGGTCATATGGCTGAGCTTGCCAAAGACCTAGATTTTTCCTTTGATACAGGAGTATTTCAGAACTTGCTCAGTACCTATCCAATTGAACAAGCGATATAGATGTTCCAAGTTTGGGAGAGTAACGTTATTTATTACTTAATGATATCGAAGGTAATTACCATTCAAAAACTAACAAATAGATCAGTTTGTTTTATAACTCAATTAATATGGCAATCAGTCACTAATGCCTCTAAGCCGTCCTAATTTAGACCTGAATTTATTACTATAAATAATCCGCTTTGCCACCAATAGTCTGCTAAATATAAGCAATTGATGGCCTTATGGCTTTTTGAACAAACTTGTTTGTTATGCGAGAATTTTATATAGCGCTAGCGAATAGTTAAAAGTTACGCTACATTACCCTAACAATGTATCGTTGCGAGATATCATTATTATCAAATTTTTTTTCGCTTTAATATTATTAATAATTTCAGTATTCCCCGCAAATTCATGTGAAATGATAATGGGTTATCGTACTAGCTTAAAGCTACCATTTATAGAACAAGCACCTAATAACCAAGGTTTGTACTTCTCTCTGTATAATAAGGCACTAGCTGAGATTGGTTGTACATTAACGGTGGTACGTGCACCTAAAAAACGTATTTTAAAAATGCTTGCCGAAGGACAGGTCGATTTCTACCCCGGTTTAGGTTATAACCCTGAGCGTGAGCAATATTTACATTTTTTAAAAAATGGCTTAGTTAGCAATACTGTGATTATTTCTCATCAAGATAGTCCTGATATTTCCCAACTAAGTGATATGGAAGGAAAGACGTTGCTTATGGCCATTGGTGCAAACACCCTTGGCATAGAGCTCTTCAATATAGCCATTCGCAATGCCTACGATATAACTATTAGCTCAGTCATAAAGTTACTTGAGCAAAAACGCGTTGATTATTATATTTATAATGAAGATGCGATGCGTTATCACCTTAAAGTTAACCCCAATAAGAATATTAAAATTCACCTTTGCTGCTTTGATAGTCAACCTATGCACTTGGGTTTTTCAAAGAGATCAAAATATGCATCCGCACATAAAAATGATGACTTTAATAGTACCATTGTAGCGTCAACTAATAACTTAATAGAGCATCTTAATAAAGACACTAAAGCATATCAATTTAAACAAGTGCTACATCAAATGTTGCTAAGTAGTGAAACAGAAGTCTTAAGGAAACAGTATTTCTAGCTTGTAGAGCAACCTTAAAAGACACCAAGTAAACAATATAGGCAGTTAAAGCACCAATTATGAAGCTTTAACCTACCTGAACGAAGTTAAAGCAACAGAGCAAAGTAAGACTCAGCTATCGATAAAAAGCACTGTAAAGCTGGACTACATAAATCTCGGCTGACCAAAAGTCCTAGTGGATTTAAAGCGTACTTCTAGAAAATTTTTGACAATGACCACAGTAAACTTATTAACTGACCCATTTGAAAACACTTTTTCGTTACTTCTCCTGTTTTTCCTTTGGCTGAAGTTAGCGTTTATAAAAGTAATGCGACTGGCAGCTTAAAGCGGAAGTTTAGGTTCAAGAGTTGCTAGCTTCCGCTTTGTACATTTCGGAAATAAAAAGCCCAATCCTTCGAATCAAGGCTTCATATTTTGGTACCACAAGGCGGACTTGAACCGTTATTTATCTCGAAACCAGGTTTTAAAAATAGCGTGCATGCAAAAAACACTCATTATAAATTAAGTCCGGTAAAGTACTTTAATTACATGCCAACCAAATTTAGTTTTAACTAGATCAGGCTCTAATATTGCACCTTTAAATGCAACTTTATCAAACTGAGGTACCATTTGGCCTCGCTTAAACTCACCTAAATCACCGCCTTTTTTACCTGACGGACATGTCGAATATTTTTTAGCTAACGTTTGAAACTTAGCACCTTTAGCTAACTGCTTAATAATATCTTCTGCAATTTCTTTGTGCTTAACCAATATGTGAAGTGCGTACGCTGTAGCTGCCATATAAAGCCTTTTAAACATTATCTTTTGTACATAAAAAAGCCCCGACTCTTTCGAGTCAGGGCTTTCTATATATGGTACCGCAAGACGGACTTGAACCGTCACTTCTTTCGAAACCGGATTTTGAATCCGGCGTGTCTACCAATTCCACCACTGCGGCATAAACTTTTCAGTTAAGAGTTATCACATCAACTTTTAACTATAATTTATATTTTTTATCTAAATGCATACAAAACTAACAGTGATTTGTATGTTCATAATCTTTCGATATGAGTTCTAGCTAAAAAGAAGTGGGGGCATTATACGAGAAATACCTTAGTTAACAAGTTTTTTTCTCATATGCTTGGTTATATGTTGCTTATTTAGACAAAGTGATGAGTTAACTATTCTAACCAACTTATATACCCGTTCCACCTGAAGATGCATGATTCAGCTGGAATTAGCAACGCCTTTAGGCAAGGCACTGATTGAAGAGAATGGTGTTACCCTTGTCGAAATCAATAACGCAGCATAAAGCGTTACTAAATCAGCCCTTTGGGGAAGGCTCAGCAAATCATACTCTGCGTTACATTTCTTTTTAAGGGAATAACCCTTAATAAAAAATATGCCTTGATTATGAATCGCTCAGACTTCCTGAAACGAGCATATTCAAGTGGAACGGGTATAGCTTGTATGACTATTTATCCTTAACTTCAAAAATATCTACAGATACCACTAACTCAACAAGCCAAACACAAGAACAACTAACACACATACATTCAGTAGATTTGATCTCATTAAAATTAACAAAATACGAAATTATTTACTTTGTTATGTGCTTACTTTTTTACTTTTGTTAGACTAGCGAAAATTTTTATTATGTTTTTATTTTATTGAGAGAACTTTATGGACGATAGCCAACTAGAACATTTTCCCCGAGCAGGCTTTCGCCGCCGATTTGGTTCATGGGTATACGATGTTCTCATTGCTTTTGCTGTATATATGGTAGCTGGGGCAGTATCATTTTTGTTGATATACCTAGGTTATTATATAGGTTTGTATGGCATGCAAGGCTATGAACATTTTTCAGATACTATTTCAAATACCTATTGGTTAAAGTGGCCAAATGAGTTTTGGAAGCTTGCTTGGGTGAGTTTTTTCTTCGTTTTCTTCTGGGCTAAAAGTGGTCAAACGTTAGGGATGAAAGCATGGCGATTACGTCTACAAAATCAAGATGGTACGCGCATCACTAAAACAACTGGTTTAAAACGACTAGTACCCACCCTACTTGGCTTAGGTAACTTAACCGTTATTTTTGATCGAAAAAACAAACTCAGTTTACAGGACAGATTAACTAACACTGAAGTAGTCGTTTTATCTTTAGCCGCAAATAAAGGTAGGTTATAAAAATTAGAATTTACGAGTTACGAAGAAAAAATTGTTCATTATTTGACACTTCGCACTCGTCATTTTTCGTACTAACAACTGTTACCGCTATGTCCCCTTCTTACTGATAAAATACCATGCAACACTAACGAACAATATACTAGGTGAAATGGCTCCGATAAGTGGCGGAAATTGATACACTAAACTTAAAGAGCCAAGTACTTCGTTACAAACAAAGAATAAAATTCCTGTCACCACACCCATCATAATTCTCGCGCCCATTGATACCGAACGTAATGGGCCAAAAATAAAAGACAGTGCTACCAACAACATTACGGCAACAGTAATAGGCTGCATTAATTTTCGCCAAAAAGCGAGCTGATAGCGACTAGGATCTTGCTCATTGGCTTCAAGGTAATCTAAATAATCAATTAAGCCACGTACCGACAATGATTCAGGGGTAACTGTTACAACACCTAATTTTTCAGGTGTTAATGATGATTCCCATTTTTGTTGTTCAATATTGGTAGTGGTAATTTTTTCTTTACTTAGCTGAGTATTAATCACTTTAGACAATAACCATACATTATCTTGGTATATGGCACTATCAGCACTAAGCCAACTATCTAGTTTTAATTGCTCATTAAAACGGTAAATTTGAACTTTTTTTAGCTGTCCTTGCTCTAATACTTCGCCAATATTAACAAAATAATCACCGTCTTTTGCCCATACTCCATTCTTAGACGATATTAAACTACCGCCTGATATAGCTTGAGCACGAATTTCCCTTGCCGTTGCTTCACCTCTTGGTGCAAGCCATTCTCCTACAGCCATACTGACAATGATCAACAAAATAGCAGTTTTCATTACTGACTTAATAATATCTAACCGCGATAAGCCCGCCGCTTGCATCACGACTAACTCACTATTACTTGCTAACATACCAATACCAATGAGTCCGCCAATAAGGGCAGACATTGGGAAAAATACCTCTATATCTCTTGGTACCGCATAAAGCACATAAGTGCAGCGTGAGCTAAATCATAATTGCCTCGCCCAACAGCGCGCATTTGCTCAACAAATTTAATAATGCCACTAACACTAACAAAAACCGCTAGTGTTAAAAAAGTAGTTGAAGCGATAATACGACCAATATAAGCATCTAAAATTCGCATTATACTTGCCCTCTACTTTGGTTTTTTCGACCCAATTTATCAGCACCTTTATCGGTATTATGTCGTCTAAAACTAGGTAGTATCGCTTTGAGTTTTTTGCCGCTACGTCGTTCTTTCATGAGTAAGATCATACCTAAAAATAAGGCACTGATATGTATCGGCCAAAGCCCTATACTCACTGGTAAAGCTTGTCTTTCTACACCTGAGCGCATTGCGGTTAACAATAAAAAGTATCCTAAAAATAACATCAACGCAGGTAGCATTTTAGCAAACTTCCCTTGTCTAGGGTTTACTACGCTTAATGGCACAGCAATAAAAATTAAAATAATACAAGCCAAAGGAAAAGCAATACGCCACTGAATAGTAGCACCATATTCGGCCACTAATTTATCTTCAGTTGGATAGAATAAAGCTTGGGTAGGTAACGCACTTAGCTTCCGATGCTTTTGTTCTACTTCATGATCTTGAATTTGAATATAATACCGATCAAATGCAACCGATTGGAATTCACCATTGCTCGCATCGCTGTGATAACGGATGCCATCAGATAAGACTAAACGTTGAGAGCCTGACTCTTCTTCTATCACTTGGCCTTTTTTAGCATAAACTAAACTGGAATTAATAATACTTTCTTCGCTGTGACTATCACCAGGCAATTGAGCAACAAACACTTTATCAAAGCTATTATCATCACGATTTTTATCATGAATAAATATTACCGCTTTTTTATTGCCTGTTTTTTGAAAACGTCCTGCAATTAATGAACTAAGGCCTGAATCAGCGGCTAATTGATCTTTTATCTGATATTGATATTCTGATGCCATCGGCGCTAAATACAAAGTAAAAACACCGGTGAAAATAGCGGTAATAAACGCTAAAACTAACGTTACTCGCACCACATACCACTCACTCACACCACAGGCATGCAATACCGTCATTTCATTGTCGGCATATATTCGCCCGTAAGCTAATAATACCCCTAAAAACAAACTTAATGGCAACATCATACCCGCTAGATCGGGGATTTTTAGTGCAATAAAAATCATCACCATTTGCCCTGGAATACTTCCTTCTGAAGCATCCCCAAGTACTCGAACAAACTTCTGACTGATAAAAATAGTCATTAACACAAAAAATACTGCAAGTTGTGTTTTAGCTACTTCTTTTAATAAATAACGAAAGATGATCACAAAAATATCCCATAAAAACTGTGTTTTTTTCTGACATTACAGCAAATATTCAGTAGACTTGCCGTTTTAGTATGTAAACTATATAGTCAGTAAATAAGCTATTTTGATTAAAGCAGCTATAATTATAGCCCTTAGCGATATCAATTGAATAGACAAGAGTGCTATTTTTTACTGGTTTTAGCAAGTTTTATACCCGTTCAATCTGAAGATGCTGTTTGCATATTCAGGTGAAGCGGCTATGTTAAATGAATAGCCAAGAAAAAACCAAATTATTATGCAAAAGGAGAGCTCATGGAGTTCAGTATAAAAAGCGGTAGCCCGGAAAAGCAACGCAGTGCCTGTATTGTTGTAGGTGTGTTTGAACCACGTCGTCTTAGTGCAACAGCAGAACAGCTTGATGAAATTAGTGAAGGCTATATCAGTAATCTTTTGCGTAAAGGTGATTTAGAAGGCAAACCAGGACAGATGTTGTTATTACATCATGTCCCTAACATTCTTAGTGAGCGTGTTTTATTAGTGGGTTGTGGCAAAGAGCGTGAGCTAGACGAACGTCAATATCGTCAAATCATCAATAAAACCATTAATACACTTAATGAAACTGGCTCAATGGAAGCCGTGTGCTTTTTATCAGAATTGCATGTTAAAGGCCGTGATACTTATTGGAAAGTTCGTCAAGCAGTTGAAGCAACTCAAGATGTCTTATACAGCTTTAATAGTTTAAAAACTCATAAAGAAGAACCACGTAGACCATTACGTAAAATTGTATTCAATGTGCCAACACGACGTGAACTTCCTATTGGCGAACGTGCAATTAACCATGCATTAGCCATCTCAGAAGGTATTACTACCTGTAAGAATGTCGCTAATATGCCACCAAACATTTGTAATCCAGCATACTTAGCTGAACAAGCAAAAATTCTTGATAGTGAATATGAAAATGTCACAACCACCATAGTTGGTGAGCAAGAAATGGAAGAATTAGGCATGGGCGCTTATTTAGCGGTTGGCCGTGGCTCTGTTAACGAATCATTAATGAGTATCATGACTTACAATGGTATTGACGATGACTCAAAACCATTGGTATTAGTCGGTAAAGGCCTGACTTTCGACAGTGGTGGTATCTCATTAAAACCAGGCGCAGGTATGGATGAGATGAAATACGACATGGGCGGAGCTGCTGGCGTTTTAGGTGCTATGCATGCTTTGGCTGAATTGAATTTACCCATTAAAGTTATTGGTATTCTAGCGGGCTGTGAAAATATGCCAAGCAGTAATGCTTATCGCCCGGGTGACATTTTAACCACTATGTCAGGACAAACAGTAGAGGTATTAAACACTGATGCCGAAGGTCGTTTAGTACTTTGTGACGCATTAACTTATGTTGAACGTTTTGACCCTGAAGCTGTTATTGATGTTGCCACATTAACTGGCGCTTGTGTGGTTGCATTAGGCAAACACGCAACAGGTCTATTAAGCTCGCATAACCCGCTTGCTCATGAGTTACTTAACGCGTCAGAGCAAAGTGGTGACAGAGCATGGCGTTTACCGTTATGGGATGATTATCAAGAGCAAATTGAAAGCCCATTTGCTGATATGAGCAATGTTGGCGGTAAAGGTGCCGGCACTATAACTGCTGCTTGTTTCTTAGCTCGCTTCACTAAAAAATATAATTGGGCACATTTAGATATTGCCGGTACTGCATGGCGCAGTGGCGGTAAAGATAAAGGCTCAACGGGTCGTCCAGTTAGTATGTTAACGCAATTTTTGCTTAACAAAGCAGGACAAGAGCAAGGCGAATAGTTCGATTTTCGCGAGAATAATAAGAGATCAGTAGCAATGCAAACGCAGGTAATGTTTTATTTACTCCCTGATGAAGATAAAACCGATGCTAGCGATATTAATGCTAGCACCGCGCTTCATCATGCTTGTTTGCAAGCCAGCTATTTTTATCGCCAAAATCAACGGGTATTTATTTATACTCAAGATCAAAAAAGTGCCGAACAAGTAGATGAAATGTTATGGGCATTTGACAGTGATAGTTTTGTGCCTCATAACTTATCTGGTGAAGGCCCTAAACAAGGAGCAGCGGTTGAAATAAGCCATCAAGCTCCACGTGGTCGTCGCCCTGTTTTGATCAATTTATCTAGCACTGTGCCCGACTTTGCTAGTCAGTTTCAATTGATTGTTGATTTTGTACCCAGTGACGAAACATTGAAACAACTTGCTCGTGAACGATTTAAAACTTGTCGCCAATGGGGCTTTCAAGTTGATAACCAAGCGGTGGTAGAGCCGCAATAACGTAAATCGCACTTCAGTGCGACACTATACTTCTGCCGGGATAAGACAGTTCACTTTGTACATTATCTAATAATAAGTTACATCCATGTGACGTTAATCCCGACCGACAATTTTAAAAATTTATTTTATTTCGAGAACATGATGGAAAAAACATTCAACCCAACAGACATTGAACAACCTTTATATACTAGCTGGGAAGAGCAAGGTTACTTTAGCCCAACAGGCGAAGGCGACAGTTACAGCATTGCGATTCCACCGCCAAATGTCACTGGCTCTTTGCACATGGGACATGCTTTTCAACAAACCATCATGGATACATTAATTCGTTACCAACGCATGCAGGGTAAAAATACCTTATGGCAAACTGGTTGCGATCATGCTGGTATTGCCACACAAATGGTGGTTGAGCGTAAAATTGCCGCTGAAGAAGATAAAACCCGTCACGATTACGGACGCGAAGGATTTATTGATAAAATTTGGCAATGGAAAGAAGAATCCGGCGGTACTATCGGCAAACAAATGCGCCGTTTAGGTAACTCTATTGATTGGAGCCGTGAACGCTTCACTATGGACGAAGGTATGTCTGAAGCCGTGCAAGAAGTCTTTGTACGCTTGTTTGAAGATGACTTAATTTATCGTGGTAAACGCCTTGTTAATTGGGATCCTAAATTCCATACCGCTATTTCAGATTTAGAAGTTGAAAACAAAGATAAAAAAGGCTTTATGTGGCACTTACGCTACCCATTAGCTGATGGCGCAAAAACAGCCGAAGGTCTTGATTATTTAGTCGTAGCAACTACTCGTCCTGAAACCATGTTAGGCGATACAGGTGTTGCGGTAAATCCAGAAGATCCACGTTATAAAGATTTAATTGGTAAAAAAGTATTATTACCATTAGTAAATCGTTTAATTCCTATTGTTGGCGATGATCATGCCGACATGGAAAAAGGCACTGGTTGTGTAAAAATAACCCCTGCTCATGACTTTAACGATAACGAAGTGGGTAAACGCCACGCATTACCACAAATTAATATTTTAGATAAAGATGCTGCAATTTTAGCTACAGCTGAAGTATACGATACCAAAGGCGAAATTTGTGATGCCTACAGTACTGAACTGCCAAGCGAATTCGAAGGCATGGACAGATTTGTTGCGCGTAAAGCAATTGTCGCTAAATTTGATGAACTTGAATTACTCGTTGAAGTAAAAGATCATGATTTAGTCGCGCCATACGGTGATAGATCTGGCGTTATTATTGAGCCAATGTTAACTGACCAATGGTATGTGCGCGTTGAAAAATTGGCAGGTCCTGCCGTTGAAGCTGTTAAAGATGGCCAAATTGAATTTGTGCCTAAGCAATACGAAAATTTGTATTTTTCTTGGATGAACGATATTCAAGATTGGTGTATTTCACGTCAATTATGGTGGGGACATCGAATTCCAGCATGGTATGACGAAAACGAAAAAGTATATGTTGGTCGTACCGAAGAAGAAGTACGCGCAAATAATGATATTGCAGCTGATATGAAGTTACGACAAGACGAAGATGTACTTGATACTTGGTTCTCCTCTGCCTTATGGACTTTCTCAACCTTAGGTTGGCCAAAAGATACTGACGATTTAAAAACCTTCCATCCTACCGATGTTTTGGTGACAGGTTTTGATATTATTTTCTTCTGGGTTGCGCGCATGATCATGATGACCATGCACTTTAACAAAGATGAAAACGGTAAAGCACAAATTCCTTTCAAGAAAATTTACATGACTGGCCTAATTCGCGATGAAAATGGCGATAAGATGAGTAAATCTAAAGGTAATGTGGTTGACCCATTAGATATGATTGATGGCATTTCTTTAGAAGATTTACTGCAAAAGCGTACTGGCAACATGATGCAGCCAAAGCTTGCTAAGAAGATTGAAAAGTTAACGAAAAAAGAATTCCCTAATGGTATTGAAGCACACGGCACCGATGCCTTACGTTTCACTTTAACATCAGTTGCCACTACCGGTCGTGATATCAGCTGGGACATGAAGCGTCTTGAAGGTTACCGTAACTTCACCAATAAGTTATGGAATGCGAGCCGTTACGTATTGATGAATACTGAAGAATTTGACTGTGGCCAAAATAATGGTCAAGCAAGTGATAGCGAGATGGAATTATCACTCGCAGATCGTTGGATCATAGGTCAATTCGAACAAACAGTGAAAACCGTACATGAAGCCTTTGATACTTTCCGTTTTGATCTTGCCTCACAAGCTTTATATGAATTCACTTGGAACCAGTTCTGTGATTGGTACTTAGAGCTTACAAAACCCGTATTATTCAAAGGAAATGAAGCCCAGCAACGTGGAACTCGTCATACCTTAGTGAATGTATTAGAAGGCTTGTTACGCTTAATGCACCCTATTATGCCTTTTATTACTGAAACTATTTGGCAACGTGTACAACCATTAAGTGATTTCAATAAAACTGACGACTCAATAATGGTACAAGCATTTCCACAGTTTGATGCCAATAAATGCGATCAACAATCTATTGATGATTTAGAGTGGGTAAAACAGTTTATCGTTGCCATTCGTAATATTCGTGGTGAGATGGACATATCACCAAGTAAGTCATTACCGGTATTACTTAAAAACGTTAATGAACTTGACCAACGTCGCTTAGATGAAAATGAACAGTTCTTAAGCTCTTTAGCGAAATTAGAAAGTATTTCTGTGCTAAATGATGATGAACAAGGGCCTGCTTGCGCTTCCGCTGTTGTCGGTGATTTATCGGTATTGATTCCTATGGCAGGGCTTATTGATAAAGACGCGGAGTTGGCTCGTTTAGACAAAGCTATTGATAAGCTAGAGAAAGATGCTGCTAGAACGCGTGGCAAATTAAGTAACGAAAACTTTGTTAGTAAAGCACCAGCTGCCGTTATAGACAAAGAAAAAGCTAAGCTAAACGAAGCTGAATCAGCCCTAACTAAAATGTTAGAGCAAAAACAACAAATAGCAGCGCTATAAGAAATATATACTCATGTTACCTCGAAATACTCGTTTCAGCGAGAATTTAAAGGCTTATAAGCAAGGCATTGACTGAAGATAATGGTTATTCCCTTGTCTAAATCAATAACGCCGTATATAAACCTTTAAAACTCGCCCTTTGGGGGCGCATGAGCAAATCATGCTCATCGTTGCTCCTTTTTTTAAGGGAACAACCATTAATAAAAATAAGCGCCTCGATCATGAATTGCTCAGGCGTCCTGAAACGGGAATTTTGAAGTATCATGAGTATAACCCACATAGACAATCTGTGAGTATTTGCAGGCTATGTGGGCTCTTTGTTACAAAATAAGTAAATATTTTTTAAAAAAATTGAACTTTTTCAACTTTTACTAAAGCATATTAAAAATATCTATGTTATTATGCTGCCGCGTTGAGTTTTTGTGTTGCAGATGAAGGTTGATACTAACTTTTGTTTGAGAATTATCAGATAGTATGTATTTGAATATTCTTAACAAACGGATTTAGGCAATGCAAGCTAGTTGTTTGTTCCAAATACGCTTTGTTACGAATATGGTTTGTTCCTTCCTCTTCCTGTACTACTTATGGTAGGGGGCATTTACTCGGGTAAAAACGGCGTTAATTTTTATCGGTCTATCCTTTAAAAACGCTACATTAATATTATTTTTAAGAATACGGGAAAATGTAAGTATGTCTGATTCAGTTACTGGTAAAGTTAAATTTTTCAACGAAACTAAAGGTTTCGGTTTTATAGAACAAGAAAATGGTCCTGACGTGTTTGTTCACTTCAGCGCTATCACAGGAGACGGTTTCCGTACTCTTACTGACGGTCAAGCAGTATCGTTCAGTGTTAAACAAGGTCAAAAAGGCCCAGAAGCTGAGAACGTTGTAGCTCTTTAATTAGACCTTAACTTTCTACTTTATTATCTTCTTTTGCAAAAATGAATAGATAGTAAAGAAAGCGAAAAAAGCGAAGCATTAACATAAGTTAATCTTCGCTTTTTTATTGCCTAAAACTCAAGGTGAAGCAATACCATTCAGTATAAAAAAGTGAATATTTATTTCAATTAGTATTAGAACAGTTTTTACTCAATACTAGATTACCCACACCACTTTTTCTTTCACGCCATCATCGATAAACAGCGTGTTCCAACAATACTGTTCAATTGGTATTATACCAATTTCATTAAATTATTAGCCCACTTGTACTGGTTAAAATAATCCATGTCGGCGTTGCTCTCAATCCTAATAGCTAGCTATTACTCAATCGAGCGCCTTGCCCTGAAATATTTTTCCTACGTACAACAAGATCACAAACTTA